>FLNY01004653.1_pt1 | contig 71803 bp, 62 predicted proteins | sample 1140381 | NCBI WGS metagenome assembly FLNY01 (sample SAMEA3878172, study PRJEB12797) | bioreactor metagenome | biome: Moose rumen | place: Sweden | collected 2011-10
CCTCGTGCTCGTGCGCCTCGCCGCCATATCGGCGCCGGTCGCCACGCTCATTTCGACCGTTTTCATCGGTATCCTGTCGCGCCTGTTTGCCGTGCGCGAGAAGTGTCCCGCAGCTGTGTTCCTGCTGTGCGGCATCTTCCCGCTCGTGCCCGGAGCGGGCATTTTCTGGTTCTCCTACTACCTCATCGCAGGAGAACTGTCAGCCTCTCTTACGAGCGGCATGACGGCCCTCAAGGCGGCGGTTGCGATAGTGCTCGGAATCATCCTTGCCATGGAGCTTCCCCAGAAGATGTTCTCCGGCAAGCGGAAGAGGAGCTAATCTATTTCCCTTTGATGAATATCAGCGCCATGAGCGGCAGTGCGAGAATTGCCATCGTGGCGCTTATCGGCAGGTATATCCCGAAATTGACATACTGCACGACAAGGTAGGTAACGAGCAGCAGGCCGATTCCCATCGCGCTCGAGATGAGGTAATGCTTGCGGATGTCGGTACTCTTGCAGACAAGGCGGCTGAGGTTGGGCACGCCGAGCGAAATGAATCCTATGGGCCCGCAGATGCTTACCGCGCTCGTGACCAGGCACATTATGGCAAGCAGCAGCAGGGCTTTTCCGAGAGCGGGAATCTCTGTCTCGCCGTTGAAGTGCCGCGTGAGCAGGCCGGCCTGGCCCAGGGCGGCCGCCAGCCCCACGGCAAAGAGCGCCAGCGAGAAGATGATGTCGCCCCCCGTCACTCCCTCAAGCCTGAAATTGGCCGCGCCCCAGAGGTAATACTGCCGGAGCAGGTCGCCCGTGGGGGCATTGGTGACGACTATGGTGCCCAGCGAGCCTATAAAGGTCCCGAACAGGATGCCGAAGGTGATGAGCTGCTGGGTGTTGACCCTGAGGGTGACGAGGAAGCAGATGAGCGTACAGATGAGCGTGCAGATGAAGCTCCCCACCGTAAGCGAGCACCAGCCGGTCATGGTAGCGACAGCGGCACCCAGGCATGCGGCGCTGCCTAGTCCGAGGCTGTAGACGTCGCCGAGCTGGTTGCGCCAGAGGTACTGCATCTGGATACCTCCAACTGGAAGGGCGATACCGCTCAGGATTACATACAACAGGCTGAGTAACATAGCTTCAATCAGAAACGCACTTCGATCCCGCCCAGCAGGCTCCTGCCGGGCATGGGATAATCACGGATGACTTCGTAGCGGCAGCCAAGGAGGTTGCGGGCGGAGAGCCTGAGGCCGAGCGCCACTTCCCCGGGAAGCTTGAATTCCTTTGAGGCGGAGAGGTCGAGGGTGTTCCAGTCGGGCATTTCGCCGGAGCTGTCGGAACGGCCGGCGTGAAGGTTGAATACGGCCCCGGCGCTCCAGCCCTTCCATGCCGCATCGGCCGAAAGGACCAGCGTGTGGCGGGCGACGTAGGGAATCTGCTGACCGAAAGTGTAGCTGTCGGGGGTCTTGTCCAGGGCCTCCTGCCAGCCGTAGCGGGCCGTAAAGCCTGCGCTCAGCCCCGATCCGGACCAGGAAAGCGAGGCGAGCAGGTCGGCGCCGAAAGCCTCGACCTTGCCTATGTTGTAAGGAAGCCAGACGTACGGGTCCTCCGAGGGCGCGGAGATTATCTTGTCGGTAAGACGGTTATAGAAGCCGTCGAGGCGCAGGCCCGCCCGCCAGCGCCCGAGAGTGCGGTGCAGGTCGGCGCCGACGTCGGCAAGCCAGGCATCCTCGGGACGAAGTGACGGGTTGCCGTATCCGGGATAGTACAGTTCGTTGAACACGGGAACGCGGTACGCACGGCGCCCGAATGCAAGTACGTCCACTCCGGGAAGGAGGCTCAGACGAAGCTGGGCCGAAGGCGCAAGCTTGTTCCAGCTGCCGTGCCCCTGTTCGAAGACGCCGGTATATTCCAGGGCGATGTCGGCGGCGAGGCGGCCGGTGCGGAAGGCGCTGGCCACAGCGGCAACGGTGCCGAGGCGGGAGACGTTGTAGACGTTGCCCCGGAGAGCGTCCCACTGCATGCCGGCCGCTGCGGAAACCGCCCACCAGGGGCGCAGGGTGAACTTGTGCGAAGAGTTGATCTGGAGCTCGGTCTGGCTGTAGCTGCTGTCGCCCCAGGTGCTCGTGTAGCGGAGATCGTCGAAGGAGCCCTTGGCGCTCAGGCGGAGTTCATAGAGGTCTGTGAACTGGCGGCGGAATGTGCCCTGGGCAAGGTAGCCGCGGTCGCTCTGGCGGTCGTCGGGCGAGGGCCAGCTGAGGGATCCGGGGGTGCCGCGGTCGGCTCCGGATGCGTAGATCTTGGCGTGCCATCCGCCCCGGTCAAGGAGGCCCCAGGCGTCGGCGCCGCCGTGGATGAGCCGGAGGTCGTTGTTGGCCCTGAGGGTGCCGTCGGCAAGGGGGAAATCGCCCGCAGTGACGTCTGCCGCGGCATGTGCCGAAAGGTTCACCTTGTCGCTGAGGCGGAAGTCGAGCCTGCCGTAAGGCTTCCAGGTGCCGAAAGACCCTGCGTCCAGGCGGACGCGTCCGGCAACGGCACGGGTACCGAAGGAGGGCTTGAGGGTATTGAAGGAGACGCTGTTCTGGGCGTAGTCGACCACGGCTGAGCCGAAGTTGTCGGCGCCGAGAAGAGCCAGGTCGCCCTGGCCGCTCTGGACATTGCCCACGCGCACGCCGTCAAGGTAGACGGCCGTGTGGGCGCTGCCAAGGCCCCTGAGGCTCACGCTCTTCAGACCTGCTCCCCAGCCATAGTCGCCCACATGGAGCCCGGGGATGAGCGAGAGGGTTGCAGATGCGTCGATGGTGGGACGGACCCTTACAGTATCAGTGCGCGAAACGATTAGGCCCTTGTCGGCCACTATTGTAACCGCCTGCAGGGTGTCGGCAGCCGGTGCAAGCAGGAGACCGGCTATAAGAGAAAGTATCATATTATGCAAAATTACAAAATAAAAAGTTATTTTTGCAGTTATAATTACCGGCTCTCATGAGAAAAATACTCGTTGCAGTCGACCTGCAGAATGATTTCATCGACGGTTCCCTCACCGTTCCCGGCGCAGCGGACTATATTCCCGTAATCAACGAAGCCAAACACCGCTTCGACCTCATTTATTTCACGCTTGACTGGCATCCCCTTGGGCACTGCTCGTTCAAGGAGCAGGGCGGCCCCTGGCCCGTGCACTGCGTGCACCACACCGTCGGGGCGGCCATTCCCGACTGCATCCTCGAAGGTCTCGACGAGGGCGGCATCCGCTTCGTCCTCAAGGGCCGGGTGACCGAGCAGTACGGCGCCTTTGCCGACGTCACGCCCTCGACCCAGGACTACTTCAAGCCCGGCGACGAGGTGACCGTCTGCGGCATCGCATCCGAATACTGCGTCCTCGAGACGGTCAAGAACATCAGCGCCATCGCCGCCGCCGTGGGCTTCAAGCTTCGCGTCTGGCTCGGCGGCACTGCCAAGTTCGACAATTACGACGCCCTCCTCGCCTTCGCCTCCGCCAATAACATAACCGTCCTTCAGGACCTGGATTAATAAACCTCCACGGCGGAAAGGACGGGGCTGGCAAGCGAACTGAGGATGCGGATACGGATGCGGTCGGCCCTGACGGGCGGAGCGGTGAGAATGCGCTTGCAGCCTACAGTCGTACCTGAGGCGAAATGGCGCCAGGCGCCGTCCGAATGCACTTCCACCTCAAAGGAAGCGACCCTCTGGCCCAGGGGGATGTATTCCTGCAGCACCACATAGCCCACAGTTGCCGGCATCGGAAGCCGCAGCTCCAAGCAGGGCGTGAGGTCGCCGTCGGGGGCTGCCCAGTAGCTGTCGGGGTTGCCGTCGACAAGGTGTCGGGGCCCGTATCCCCTCCTGCTCGCCGAGGCCCGCACGCGCGCGCCCGCCGCCAGATTTACGGCGAATACCGAGTCGCGCAGCGCCTTGAATTCCATCAGCCGCAGCGAATCGGCGGGATCGATGCGTCCCAGTGTGTCGGGAGGCACGTTCAGGAGCATGAGGGAATTTCTGCCGACGCTGCCAAGATAAATGTCGAACAGGGCCTCGGCGCTCTTGAGCTCCGGGGTCTCCTCTGCATGCCAGAACCAGCCCGGACGGATGGAGACGTCGGCCTCGGCGGGCACCCAGGCCCGGCCGTGGACATTGCCCCTCCCGAGCGTATCCTGAGGCGGCGCACCGGCCCCGGGAGTGAAGCCAGCCGTATCCAGGGTGCTCCAGCACGTCGTGGCGGCATAGCCGTCCTCGTTGCCCACCCATCTGGCACCGGGGCCCGTGTCGCTGAACATTATCGTACCGCTCTGAAGGCTCCTTACGGTCGAGCGGAAGAGCGGCCAGTCATACTCCTGCCGCCTGCCGCCCGGGCCCTCGCCGCACGCTCCGTCGAACCACAGCTCGAACACGGGGCCGTAGCTGCCGTCGAGCACGCTGCGCAGAGTCCTTGCATACTTGAGGTTGTACTCCGGCGAGCCGTATGCCGGGTCGTTGCGGTCCCAGGGCGAGATATACACGCCGAAGCCAAGACCGTACTCCCTGCAGGCGGCGGAAAGCTCGCGCAGGACGTCGGGAGCACCGCTGCGGGCAACGGTATGGGAGCTCTCCGGATTGGGCCACAGGCAGAAGCCGTCGTGGTGCTTGGCAGTGACTATTATGCCCTTGAAACCGGCTGCGGCGGCCGTGCGGGCCCACTGCCGGCAGTCGAGCGAGGAGGGCGCGAAAAGATCCTCCGGCTCGACGCCGCTCCCCCACTCGGCGCCGCTGAAGGTATTGGGCCCGAAATGGCAGAACATGTTCATCTCCATGCGCTGCCAGCGGACCTGCCCGGGAGTGGGCAGCGGCCCGTACGGATCGGGCGGGGCGGCAGTGCATGCTGCGGCAAGCAGAAGAATTCCCAGAGTATGCTTTTTCACACCTTAAATATAACGAATTTTTCGTAACTTGGCCTTCCAAAGCAAGCATCCGATGGAACCCAACAGCATAGACAGCTCCGAGAGCCTGGAGCAGCTCATAGGCACTGTGAAGGCCGGCTTCCCCTCCCCCGCCGAAGACGTCCGCGAGAAGCTCGACCTCCTCAGGCTGCTCGCCCCCCACAGCGCCTCCACCTTCTTCTTCCGCATAGACGGCGTATCCATGGTCGACGCCGACATGGACGAAGGCGACATCATCATCGTCGACCGCGCTGCCGAGCCCTACAACGACTGCAAGGCCGTCTGCTTCATCGACGGCGAGTACACGGTCAAGCGCGTCCACATCAACGGCGGCGGCGCCACACTCCTCCCATGCAACGAAAACAACCGCCGCTACAAGCCCATCCCCGTCGGCCCCGACGACGAATTCGCCATCTGGGGCGTGGTGACCTGGGTCCTCAAGAAAATGTAAGCCATGTTCGCCCTTGCCGACTGCAACAATTTTTTCGCCTCGTGCGAGAGGGTTTTCCGGCCCGAGCTCAACGGCCGTCCGGTAATCGTCCTCAGCAACAACGACGGCTGCGCAGTCGCAAGAAGCAACGAAGCCAAGGTCCTGGGCATCAAGATGGGCGACCCCCTTTTCAAGATACGCGATACCGTCGAACGCTGCGGCGTTGCCGTGTTCAGCTCCAACTTCGCCCTCTACGGCGACATGTCGCACCGCGTCCAGGAGGTCCTGCGCACCTACTCTCCGTCGGTCGAACAGTACTCGATCGACGAAGCCTTCCTCGACCTGCGCGGCATGAGGATAGACGACCCCGGCGCCTATGCAAGGGAGATTTCGCGGCAGTGCCGGCGCCTTACCGCCATCCCCGTTTCGGTCGGCATCGCCCCCACGAAGACGCTCGCAAAAGTGGCGTCGAAACTCTGCAAGCAGTACCCGAGGCTGCAGGGCGGATGCTACATGTACCGCCCCCAGGACATCGAAAAGGTGCTGCGCCGCTTCCCGGCCTCCGACGTCTGGGGCATAGGGCGAAGGAGCGCAAAAAAGCTCGCCGCGATGGGCGTACAGAGCGCATGGGACTACGCCTGCCTGCCCGAGACATCGGTCCGCAAGATCTTCGCCCTTCCCGGCTGGAAGACCTGGCGGGAGCTGCATGGCGAGGCTTGCATCGGCTTCGAAGACATGGTCGAGCCCCGGCAGAGCATCTGCGTGTCGCGCAGTTTCGCCAGCGAGATTACCGATGCAGGCATCCTCTGCGAGCAGATTGCCAATTTTGCCGCCGACGCCGCACGCAAGCTCCGCAGCCAGGACTCCCTCGCGCTCGAGATGGCGGCGTTCGCCCTTACCAACCGCTTCAAGGAGAACGCCCCCCAGACCTTCGCCTCGCAGCTCGTCACCTTCCCCGACGGCACCTCCGACCATCGGGCCATCGTAAGCGCCGCCGCTGCCGGAGCACGGGAGCTGTTCCGCCAGGGCTACGGCTACAAGAAGGCCGGCGTGGTCATCACCAGGCTCATCCAGAGGGATGCGGCAAGCGGATCCCTGTTTGCCGATGCGGCGGCGCAGGAAAAGGACGCCCGCCTGTCAGGCTCCATCGACTCCATCAACCGCAGCTTCGGCAGGGGGACGGTCAGGTTCGGCATACAGGGCGACGGCAGGATACTCAACAACAGCGACCACCAGTCGCCGCATTACACCACCCTCTGGAGTGACCTCCCGCGGGCAAGCATCAAATAGCAGGATAAAAAAATTACCTTGTGTCAAAAGTTGACAAAAACGCGCAGTATCTTTGCATCAGATTTTAAAAGATACACGCTATGTCAAAGGAAGTTAAAAACTGGATTGAGAACTACGCAGAAATCGAAAACCTCATCGAAGACCTCGGCCTCGAGTTCTGCCAGACTCTGTAAAAAACCAAAAAATCACTATCTTGCAACTGCATAATTGCAGACAGGATATGGATACCGAAAGAATAAAAATCCTCCGGGCATATGCCGCCGATCCCGCCGTGGAGCAGCTGCTGGAGGTGGAGTGCACCGGAGGCTCCGGGGCCCGTGTGCGTTATTACATCAAGTTCGACGGCCTTCTGCGCCTCGTGCACCGCGGAAGCGCGTGGATAGGCAAGAACGGCCCCGGCAAGACAGGCGAAGGCGACGCCCGCACGCCTCTGGGCGAGCTGCGCCCCCTGCGCGCCTTCGGCATACTGCCCGATCCCGGCACCGCCCTCGAATACATCCCCGTCACGCCAGGCACCCTTGCCTGCGACTGCGAGGGCCCTTTCTACAACCGCATAGTAAAGCCCGCCGACTACGGCGCCTCCGCCCCCGGGGGCGAGCGCATGTGGGAGCTCAGCCCCGAATACGACTACGGCCTCCAGACCGACTTCAATCCCCGCAACGAATATCCCCTGGGATCCGCCATCTTCATCCACTGCAAGGGAGCCAGGACATGGACAGGCGGCTGCGTCGCCCTCGACAAGCGCATAATGCGCCAAATCCTCAAAACCGCCACCGGCGGATTGAGGATCTGGATTCACTGATTCGGGGGCAAGGCCCCGGGAGGGCTATTTTGCTATCGCAACGCTGCGGGTTTCGCGTATTACCGTAATCTTGACCTGGCCGGGATAAGTCATCTCGTCCTGGATGCGCTGGGCGATGTCGGTCGAGAGGCGGGCTGCCTGGTCGTCGGAGACCTCGTCGGCGCCAACGATGACGCGCAGTTCCCTGCCGGCCTGGATGGCGTATGACTTGGTGACTCCGGGATAGGAGGCTGCAAGGTCTTCCATGCCCTTGAGACGCTTGATGTAGGATTCGATGACCTCGCGGCGGGCGCCGGGACGGGCGCCTGAAATGGCGTCGCCCACAAGTACCAGAGGCGCATAGATGGTGGTCATTTCCATTTCCTCGTGGTGGGCGCCTATGCAGTTCACTATCTCGGGGCGCTCCTTGTACTGCTCCGCGAGCTTGGCGCCGAGCAGGGCGTGAGGCAGTTCGGGTTCTTCTTCGGACACCTTGCCTATGTCGTGCAGGAGGCCTGCGCGCTTGGCGATCTTGGGATTGAGACCAAGCTCCGAGGCCATGATGGCGCAGATGTTGGCCACTTCGCGGGAGTGCTGGAGGAGGTTCTGTCCGTAGGAGCTGCGGTACTTCATGCGGCCTATCATGCGCACGAGCTCGAGGTTGAGCCCGTGGATGCCGAGGTCGATGCAGGTGCGCTTGCCGGTCTCGAGAATCTCGTCCTCGAGCTGGCGGCTCACCTTTGCCACGACTTCCTCGATGCGGGCCGGATGGATGCGGCCGTCGATCACGAGCTGATGGAGCGACAGGCGGGCGACCTCGCGGCGCACGGGATCGAAGGCGCTGATGAGGATGGCGTCGGGGGTGTCGTCTACAACTATCTCGACTCCGGTCGCGGCTTCGAGAGCACGGATGTTGCGGCCCTCACGGCCGATGATGCGGCCCTTGACCTCGTCGTTGTCGATGGGGAAGGTGGTGACGGCGTTCTCGATGGCGGTCTCGGTGGCGGTGCGCTGTATGGTGTTGATAACAATGCGCTTGGCCTCCTTGGCGGCATTGAGGCGGGCCTCGTCCATGGTCTCGTTGATGTAGGCCTGGGCCTCGGTGCGGGCCTCGGCCTTCATGTTCTCGACGAGCATGTTCTTGGCCTCCTGGGCGCTCATGCCGGCTATGGTTTCAAGCTGGCGGTTGGCCTGGTCGCGGAGGTGGTCATACTCTTCCATCTTGGCCTCGAGGGCTATCCTCTGTGCATTGACCTGACCCTTCTGGGAGTCGAGGTCGTGCTGGCGCTTGCCGAGCTCGGAGGCCTGCTCCTTGAGCTGTCCCTCGCGGGACTTGATGTTGTTCTCGCGGTCGCGGAGCTCGTTGTTGCGCTGGTTGACCTTCTGGTCGTGCTCGCTCTTGAGCTGGAGGAATTTCTCCTTGGCCTGGAGGATTTTCTGCTGCTTGATGTTCTCGCCTTCGAGTTCGGCCTTCTGGATGATGGCTGCGGCCTTGCTGCGCGCTGCAGATCGCGTGACCGCTATATAGATTGCCAGGGCCACTACGGCGCCGGCAACGGCTGACAGGATATAGTACAAAATCATATATATAGTTTAAAAAACCTCCAAATATACGAAATATCCCCGTAAAAAGAAAATAGAGTGCCCGAAGACACTCTATTTTTGAAAAAGCCGCCTGCCGAATCGTCCGAAAAGGATCGATTGAATGATTTGGGGGCCGGTCCGTATCGGGGATCCCGCTGCCGTGGCGGGCCTGCCTTCCCCGGGCCGAGCTTTCCCGGTACTGGAAGTACTTGTTGTTTCCGGATCTTGGGCCTGGCGGCTAAATGTTATTTGACTTTTGCAAGGTAGGCGTCGAGGTCGTCCATCAGGCCACGGGCCTCGTCGCCGAGCTGCTGCATTTTCTTCTGGCAGGCGATGCGGTTGACGGTTTCGTTGAGGGTGACTATGATGAGCTTGTCGAGGACCGACTTGTCAGGATACTTGGCGTCGTAGGAGTTGAACTTGCGGTTGATTTCGTCGGCGGCGGTGCGCATGGTTTCTTCCATCTCGGGGGTGGAGGCGACCATGGGGTATTCGATGCCTGCGATTTTGAGTTTGATGTTCTGTGCCATGGCTATGCCTCCTCAAGAAGTTTGATGCAACGGTCGATTTCCCTTACGAGCTTGGTGATGCGGGCCTTGGCGAGGGCGGGGTCGCCTGCGCCGGAAAAGGCGTACTGAAGGCGGAGGTTGTCGATCTGGGCGTCGAGTTCCGCGGCCTTTTCCTTGCAGGAGGCGAGCTCGGCGCGGCACTGCTCCAGCTCGGCGGCAAGGCCCTCGGAGCGCTGCTTTTCCGTTTCGTAGAGGGAGATGAGCTTCTCGATATTGGTTTTGATTTCTTCCAGCATGGAACAAATTTAAGAATTATTTTTCACTAATACACCACGGATGCCGCAATTTCGGGCAAACTCCATGTCGGAGGCGCTGTCCCCTATCATTACGGTGCGTGCAGGCTCGGTCGAAGGGTGCTCCCGCAGCAGGGCGTCAAACATCCCCCGCCCGGGCTTGCGCATGGGGTCGCTCCCGCTCACCGAAGTGCAGACATATATCCCGTCGATGCGTCCTCCGGCGGCAGCAATGTCTGAGAGCATGCGGGCATGGACCTCATCGAGCGCCTGCCGTGTCATGAGTCCCCTGCCCACGCCCCGCTGGTTGGTGACGATGAATATGCTCCCGAAGCGGGAAGCCGCCAGCCGCAGTGCGTCGAGTGCACCCGGGAGCCATTCGAACTCCTCCCAACTCTTGACGTAGTCGGAGGGACGCAGGCGGTTGAGCACGCCGTCGCGGTCAAGAAGAAGAGTGTCGCAGTCCCGAAGAGACTCCACGGCCCCGGCAAGCGTCAGGGGGTGCTGCAGCATGTAGGGCTCACTGCAGGCGCGCGCATAGTCCTCTGGCACGCCGATGTCGATAAAGAAGCCGTCCTGCACCGTCCCGGCAAGCATCCCCCTTGCGCACAGAGGCTCCAACACGTCCTTCTCGAACGAAAAGCGGTCCGTGAGCCCCTCCAGCACTTCGGAAGAGATGTCGATGGCATAGACTCCCCCGTTGACAAGGCCCCGCTCGCAGGGAGCCTTTTCGCGGAACTCCGAAATGAAGCCGCCTTCTCCGAGGGCAACGCTCCCATAGCGGCTGAAGTGCTCCATCGGTTTGAGGGCAACGGCGACTGGCGCACCGGTATTGCGGCGAAAGGCGGCAAGCTCTTCGAGGTCGGCGTCGTAGAAGGTGTCCCCGTTGAGCACTGTCAGCTCGGGACCCTCGGCAAGCGATGCGGCGAGCCTTATCCCTCCGCCCGTCCCCAGAGGCTCTTCTTCGACGGCAAAACGCCAGTCCCACGGGTACTCGTCCCCGTGCCGGGCGACCCAGTCCTGCACCGCTTCCCTGAGGTAGCCCACGCTAAGTATCACCCGCCGCACGGGAAAGTGACGCAGCTGCTCCAGCAGGTACCACAGGAAGGGCCTGCCGCCGGTGGGCGCCATGCACTTGGGAACGCCGCTCACGGCGCTGCGGAGCCTGGTCCCGAGCCCGCCTGCCAGGATGATGACTTCCATCAGAGAAAGAACCTTTCTTCGAGCATCATGCAGATGCAGTGGTACACAGGGAGATGGAGCTCCTGCACCTTGTAGGTTTCGGTTTCGGGGACGCGGACGCAGACGTCGGAAAGCTGCTGCAGGCGGCTGGGAGCGGCGCCGGTAAGGCTCACCACCTTCATCCCGCGGGCCCTGGCCGCAACTGCCGCATAAAGCACGTTGGGGCTGCTGCCGGAGGTCGAAATCGCGAGCAGGACGTCGCCCGGCCTGCCGTATCCGCTCACCTGCTGGGCAAAGCACAGCAGCGGGTCGCGGTCGTTCATGTACGCCGTCGTGAGCGAAGGATGCCCGTGAAGGGCGATTGCTGTCAGCGAACCTTCGAGGCTCGATGCGAGCACCGGCCCGAGTTCGGCGTCGGCCTCCACAAGCGCCTGCGCATAGGCGGCGGGGATGTCCTTGCGCACGAAGCCTTTCTTCATCAGTTCGCCAACGATGTGCTCTGCGTCGGCGGCGCTTCCGCCATTGCCGGCAACGAGCAGCTTGCAGTCTGCCTCGTAGCATGCCTCGAGCGTGCGGTACGCCCCAAGTATCTCCTCCCGGCACTCCCGGAGCGAGGGATAGCGGCGGATGAGGTTATCGAGTGTCGTCATTTGTCAACAGTATCGGTTTCGTAGATTTTCCAGCCGTGGGCGCCTCCATCGGTGAAGAGGAAGGGCACCAGGTAGCCGTCGAGCGTGCCCAGCGCCTCTTCGACCTGCTTGCGGAGGGTGGGATTCACGACGAACATTATGAAGCCGCCTCCGCCTGCGCCGCTCACCTTGCCTGCCAGAGCACCGGCCTTGAGGGCTACGTCGAACGCCTCCTCGATGACGGGGGTGGTAATGCCGCCGGCAAGCTTCTTCTTCTGCTGCCAGCCGTCGGCGATGATGCGGGCGAATTCGGCCATGTCGCCCTTGAGCACTGCCGCCTTCATGTCGACGGCGCTCCGCTTGATGAGGTGAAGCGCTTCGAGGGGAGTCTGCGCTCCCGAAGTGGCGTTGCGCCGCTGCTCGTCGATGATGCGGGCGCTGCTGCGGGATCGTCCGGTGAAGTACAGCAGCAGGCTGGCCTCGAGCTCGTCGGTAATCCAGCGCTTGACCTTGAGGGGATTGACGATGACGCGGTCGTCGGGCAGGAACTCGATGAAGTTGAAGCCTCCGAAGGCGGCGGCGTACTGGTCCTGCTTGCCCCCGGAGAGGCCGAGGTCGACACGCTCCACCTCGTAGGCGATGCGGGCGATCTCGTAGTCGCCGAGCGGCAGGCTCATCCATTCGGCGAACGCCTTGAGTATGCACACCACCATGGTGCTCGAGGTCCCGAGGCCGGAGCCGGCGGGAGCGTCGTTCCATGTGGTGATGCGGAAGTCGCAGGGCACGGGGCCGAAATCGCGCACCACGCGGTTGTAGACGCCCTTGACAAGGGGCGCGCCGTCACCGGTGGGCAGCACGGGGGCCGACGGGTACGACAGCCGGCAGCGGTCGTCGTACGAATGCACCGAGATGCCGCATCCGGGGGTTTCTTCTATGGTGCAGTAGGCGTAGAGGTTCACGGTGGCGTTGAGCACCAGGCCTCCGAACATTTCGCTGTAGGGCGATACGTCACTGCCCCCGCCCGCGAGGCCCAGCCGCAGGGGGGCTTTGCTTCTGATTGTCATTCCTTTGGGGTATGCAAAATGTTATATTTCAATGTCAACATTACGGCGAAACTGTGCGGCAGTGCGTCACCCAGGTCCAGATATACGGAAGGGGTTATGCCAAGCGCTCCCCCAAGGACCGGGAACTCAGTCATGAAACAGGACGAGAACTGCCGCAGCGGCTCCTTGAGCCGGCTGCCGGTGTCATATGAATAGTCTTCCGTGAACCAGCATCCGTAATTGCGGCTCCATGTAAGCATCAATTTCCAGGGGAAAGCCTTGAACAGTCGGCCGGCAAAGGCAAAGTGGTGAGCGGTCAGGAGGTTGTTCCAGGTTCCATGACCGTTCGGGCGGGAAAAGAACAACGGGTTTCCAATCTGCCTGCCATAATGGGTCCACCCGGATTTGTATTCGTAATTGTTACAGTAATTGTCAGCTCCGCCTGCGATGTAATACCAGGGAGAGTCTTCCGTGGCGCGATACAGACGCGGACTGCCCGAAGCTATTTCCTCCTCAGTCGCAAGCCGGCGCTCATAGGGCCCGGATTGATTCATGGTCGTATGGAACTCATACACCATGTCGGTCAGCAAGCGGCTTTTGTCGGAAAGTGAGAAATGAAGTGTACGCACGGCGTCAGGATAATTGTACACCCACAAGCTTGAACGGTCTTCATAAGGTTTGTCGTGCTGATATGATGCCGACCAGCCCGTGCCGGCCCAGTCAAGCCTGAACAGAATGCGCCCACGGTGATCGCCGAGGGCATTGATTTGGTCTCCGACCGGGGAATCCTGCGCACCCCGCCGCCCTGTAAGGACTCTCAAATAATTGCCAGCGCTTACGGCCAGGGGACCATAAACCGGGCTGACCCCTCCCCACATAGTGTAATGGTCTGCACCAAAAGTCAATGTCAAATGCCTGCCTGTACCGGCCCTTAAATATATCTCGGTGTTATGTACAAGAGCACCTTTGACGTACCGGTCGTCAGTAGTCGCAAAGTCTCCGAAACGGCCAAGAACCTGCAGGCGGCCATCTGTAAACGGCACATCGAAGGGTTCCAACGATATGGCGTACCCGGGCAGGCTGCGGGAATTGCCCGTCTTCATGATATTGCCGCCCGTGACCGAGAGCGTTCCCAAATCTGAACCGGATACCAGGTAGCTCTGCTCCGTGTGCCAGAGTCCCACATCGAGCCTGAGACACTTCCATCGAATCCCTGCATAGAGTTCATCGGGAATACACGTGACGCCTCCGGTTTCGCCTTTCAGTCCGACAGAAGCGCCCCAGTGCCATTGCAGGGTCTTGCCGTCATCGAAAGGCATACCCGCCTGAAGAAGCGCCAGCCCCCCGCTTGTATCGGGCATTATGCCATATCTGCCGGATGTCGCCCAAAACGGCACGTCTCCGCCTTGCGACAAGGCGCCAAGAAGCAGGAGTGATACTACGAAATCGTTCATCTGCCTTTGTAGAGATAGCCCCTCCTGCGGCGCCAGAAATACTGCCACAAAATAAAGAACGGCATCCAAATCACCTCGGAAGGAAAGAATCTGAGGAATTTCAAATTGCGCATGATCCGGCGGCTGGCATGGCCGAACTTCCCTTCTTGCACATCGTGCGCATTTCTGGGGTCGAAACGCCCGAAATTGCCCGAAACAAGGATTTCTTCAAGCAGGAAAGCTCCCATCCTGGTGTCGGGCCCGGTTATGAACAATGATTCGTCGGCAGCAAAAGATTCCCTCAAGACATACATCACACCGGATGCGAAGTTCTCGAGCCCGAGCGCTTTTATAGCGGAATGAGCGCTCTGACGTTCGGCATCGGACATCGCTTTCAGGACATAATAATAATCCAGGAGCTGGCGCAAACCGATGCCCTCATCCAGCACATGCCTGTAGATGTGGATAAGCATATATACCGCATCGAAGCCAAGAGTCGGAATGCAGAAGCCCAGGTTCGCGTCAAAGTTGCCGAACTGCCCGGAAGCGACACTTTTAAAGTATTTCTGCAGCCGTCTGTTGCGCAGAGGAGCATTCATCCAGCTTGGAGTGAAATGCACTTCGACGCTGATGCCTTTAATAATCTGCACATCGCAGTGATGATATACCACTTTCTTCATGGGGAAACGCTCCCGAAGGAAATCCACTACCGTTTGCCTTTCACCTTCCAGCCAAATGTCGATATCGCCGCTCTGGCGCAATCCGGGCTGTGGATACAGGGCAGCTGCCGCCTGCCCTTTCAGAATGCAGGAGCGGAAGCCGTTCGCCAAAAAGTTCTCGTACAAATGCCTGCATGCAGCCTGATGCCGCTCATTCTTCTGCTGAATCTTCTCGGCCGCCATTGCCCAGCGGGAATAGACTCCCAGAGGGATATCCACTTCATCATGTAAAGCGTCGATGACGGGGAAAGTAATGCCAAGCAGGCTATGCTCCCCGACCACCTTCAGCAATTCGTCCCATTCGTCCCTGGATGAAGGGAGCCGGGAAACGCCGTCTCGCGTGCCTATGGAAGTCTGTACAAGTTCGAAAAAGATATTCATCAGTATGCCTGCTTGTCGCCGCCCAGAATCTGGGCTATCGTCATGAAGAATATCCTGACATCAAGGCCGAACGACCAGTGCTCTATATACCAGATGTCATGACGCACACGTTCAGCCATTTCCTCCGTTGTCTTCGTTTCGCCCCTGCAGCCGCTTACCTGGGCCCAGCCTGTAAGACCGGGCTTCACCATGTGCCGGACGAGATACTCATCCACCAGTTTGGCAAACATCTCGGTGTGCAGTTCCATGTGAGGACGGGGGCCGATAATGGACATGTCGCCCTTGAGCACATTGATGAACTGCGGCAGCTCGTCGATGCTCGTGCGGCGCAGGAAATCGCCGAACTTGGTTTTGCGCGGATCATCCGCGGTGGCCTGCACCTTGTCCGCATCCGCGTTGACTTTCATTGAACGGAACTTGTACATGGTGAACGGCTTTCCTTTGTACCCGGTACGCTTTTGGCGGAAAAGGATGGGCCCCGGGGATGAAATGGTCGTACCGATGGCAACGAAGCACCATATGACAGGATAGAGGGTAATCAGGAAGACAAAACTGACAATTATGTCAAACACCCGCTTGACCGCAGCGTTCAACGGATTGGCCAAAGGCTCTTCGCGGAGCTTGATAACGGTCATCGGACCGAGTTCGCTGAAGGTCATGGAACGGTGCAGGTAACCGTCCATGTTCGGGACATAATAGAAATCCACGAACATATTTTCGCAGCAGCGGATTATTTCGTTTACCGTATCCGTCTTCAGGGCGGGATTGAGGCTACAGTAAAGCTGGTGAACCTTGTTGCTGCTGATATAATCCCGGACTGCCTGAAGGTCTTCGCCAAAAGTGGCAACGAGCTTATAATCGGCGAACTCGTTGCCTTCGTTTATGGTCCGGGCCAGACGCTCCGCATTCTCGTTATCCCCGACTATCACCACATGAATCTTGTTGCGTCCTTTCTTGCGGGCAATTACTATGAGCGTCCGGAATACAAGATGCCACAAAACGACAAATGCGACGGAGAGCAGTCCTTCATACAACAGGAAATGGCCGGCAAAACTATGGAACAGCACATTGACTGACGCAGCAAGGATGCCGACGGTAATCAGACACTGCAGGAAAACCCGGACCACCTCGGATTTCCAATTGTAGCCCCTTTCTTGCAACCGTACCGGGACGAGCACCATGGCAATGATGAATCCCACAACCAGAAAATACAGGGTCCTTGGCCGTGTGAGCACAAGATCCTGCGGGTCTGTGAAACTGAATACCCTTATCAACCACTCGAAGATGCCTATGTGGATTCCCAGATCCACCAGCATCACCGGCAGGCAGAAGTAAAAAAACTCCTTGATGTTAAATGTTTTGAGATTCATAGACTTGCTTTACTTGACCGGCAATGCAGTCCCAGTCATATTTGGTCATGTCATATTGAGGTGCGGTGCCGGCGGAGAGGAGGGCGTCGAGCCGGCTGCGCAACTGGGATACGTTCCCACAACGGAAATAATTCTCTTCGGGGAGGCCAATTTCCAAATTGGCTGGAATATTACTGACCAGCACCTTGCAGCCGTAGCTCATGGCCTCCAGGAGGGCAATGGGAAGCCCCTCATGGGATGAAGGCAGAACATAGCATGCGGCGTGTGACAGTAGTGAATGCAGCTTGCGGCCGCGAATAAATCCCGTCAGCACTGCACCCGCTTCCTTGGCATCGGCCTTGAGTTTTCGGGAATAATCATCTTCGAAATCGGTGTCGCCTGCAAGTACAAGTTTGTATCCTTGCAGTCCCTTGCAGGCCTCCACGAGGTCTTGAAGGCGTTTCTCGGGAACGAAGCGACACATACCAAGGACGTATTTTCCCGGCTCTATTTCCAGTTCGCTGAAATATTCGGGATAATCGCAGACATCAGGAGCCGGGACGCCATTGTAAATCAGATGCACGCGTTCAGTCCGGCCATGTTTTTCCCTGATGATGTTTCTGATGACATCGGAGATGACTATCACCTCATCGGCATGCTTCACGCCCATTCTCTCTCCAAGCCGGAGCATCGTCTTTGCGGCTCTCCCCCACTTCTCACGGTCATAGTCCGGTCCATGATGGGTAAAGACCACTTTGAGTCCGCGCATCTTTGCATAAGGAGCCAGCAACGCCGGACCGACAGCATTGATGTGGACGATATCGGCATGCTGCCGGGCTGCAAAATTTATTGCCCTCCAAGTATGTACAATGGCCTCGAATGCTTTTTTCCTGGGAGCCGGAATATCCTTGAGCTTGACGCCCTTCCACTCTGCAAGACCGTCGGACACGTAGTTCGACCGGCGCACGACAGTAACATCAACGCCTGCTGCTGCAAGGCGCGGGCAAAGCTCCTCGCAATGGGTTTCCACGCCACCCATCACATTGGGGATTCCCCTCGTACCGGTAACTACGACTTTCATTTCTTCAGGCCGTCTTTGGCGGTTGCGCCCAGGTCGCAGGTCGAGAGGGCATCAAGCTGCTCCCTGGTGACGGTTCCGTCGCGGTAATCACGCACGGCAGGGATCTCATACATAGAGTACTTCTTGCCCGGCTTGAACTTGTGGGTCAGCACCCACCAGGCGGGATTCCAGATGTATTTGTGCATGGCGGGGCTCACGGAGCCTATCATCCAGCACTGGCGGTCGCAGTGACGCACCTTCGCCCGCACGGCATCAGCCTCTGGTGAATTCCACAGTTCCTCCCAAGTCCGGGTATTCAAGTTGCCCATGACCTCCTTGTCCTTTGTGCCGTTGCAGGGCATCACGTCGCCGTACGGATCGATGAAGAACGTGTCGAAACTCATATCACAGGGCAGCAGGCGCGGCTGTCCGTAGATGTAATTGATGAGGCCATGATTGAAATAGGCCCTGAACCACTTCTTGGGACTATTTGACTTTAGCAGTTCGTTTACAAGGTCTTCGAAGTTCTGCGCCACCATCGGGCGGTCGTGGATGATGTTCTTTGCCTCAACGAAGTAGAAACTGTTGTGCAGGCTGGCCGTAGCGAACTCCATCCCCATCTCCTCGCTTATCTTGTAGAGCGGGACGAGATCCGGAGCGTTCTTGTCCTGAACCGTCATACCGAAACCAACGTCTTTCATCCCCATCTCACGCAATTTTTTCAGCGTCTGGCAGCCTCGCTGAAAACCGTTTTCCAGGCCCCTGATTTCGTTGTTCGTCTTCTCAAGACCCTCGATGCTGATACGAATGCCAATCTGTGGGAACTCCTTGCAGAGATCGATAATGCGGTCGGTGAAGTATCCGTTCGTGCTGATGACTATGCGGTCGGAAAGCTTGAAGAGCTCCCGCACAATATCCTTCAGGTCTTCACGGATAAAGGGTTCCCCGCCCGTGATGTTGGTGAAATACATTTTCGGGAGTTTCTTTATGGTCTCCACGGATATCTCATCCTCTGGCTTGGAAGGAGCCTTGTAGCGGTTGCACATCGTGCAACGGGCATTGCAGCGGTAAGTTACAATGACAGTACCGTTGAGTTTTTTTGCGGGCATATGAAAAGACTTAAATTATTAAGCTCCGTTGCAACGGGCAATTGCAAATAAAAATCAGACTCCCCCAGCATACATAAGCATGAGATCGTTATAATAGGATTCCTGAGAGAACTTTTTTTGCGACTCGGAAGCAATTCCTGAATAATCGAATGAGTGATTAAACATTTCGGTTACCCTGCGGCGCAGGTCGGATCTGTCACCACTATTAAACAACAAACCATTCTTTCCCTCATCCACAAGTTCGGGTATGCCACCAATACGTGCTCCAAGAACCGGAGTGCCAAGGCTTAGAGACTCTATGACCGACAGAGGATTATTTTCGTAACACTCGGATGGCATGACCATAAAGCGGGCTTTCCCCACAATCTCCTTGATATAGGGCCAGTCACGTTTACCAGCATATTCGATTTGTCCAGCGACGGGAAGACTCCCCTGCAGTGGACCGTCACCTATGACAATCAGTTTATATGACGGAAGGGAGGAAGCTACTTCTGCGAGGGTCTTAACTCCTTTTTCCGTACTCAGGCGTCCGACGTAACAATAATAATCCTCACGTGTACAGTAATCTTCCCGTTGGCATTTTTCCGTATCAATGAAATTGCATAAATGTACAATCCTGTCACCGGGAAAACCGGCCTGGACCATCTTGTCACGCATGAATCCGCTCGGGCATATGAAAAAGTCCGTGTTATCAACCAGCCTGGAACGGTTCCAGCAGACCGCCTCGGCAAAAGCCATCATACTGGCTGCAAAGGAATCCTTCATGCAGGAATACTTCATGACGTTGAATTTGCTCTTGAAACATAACTCGCAGAAGTCGGCTCCCTTTCGCATGCAATCGTATCTTGGGCACACAAGCTTGTAGTCGTGGAGGGTCCAGATGACACGGATGCCCCTCCCGTGGGCGATCTGAGCGACAACAGGTGAAAGCTGGGTGTGGATATTGTTCAGATGGACTATGTCGGGACGGAAATCGTCAAGTATAGCACCGAACTGTCTTCTGGTTTCAGAATCGCCAAGGCTGCGCAAAAAGAAGCGCAGCTTCCCTGGCACAGAACTCAGATTGACTTCCGAAGGGAAAAAACTTGTCCATTGACTATCATCATTTTCCGGGTAATCCATCGCAAAAATAGCAACTTCGTGCCCTTTGGAACGGAACAGCTCCTCGAGGTTGAGAGTATAAATGCAGTCTCCGCCCCGACGGTAATAGAACTTATTGCACAGAAGGATTCTCACTTTACAGAAGCTCCAAATGCAGATTTACAGGCTGATAATTGATCTGTCTCCTTATCCGGGCCTCGATCAGGGCTGCTCGCAGGCTGCCTCTCTTCAACACCACAATCTTCGAATTGTCAGGGGCGATTGCACGGAACCTCTCTACTGCACCGTCCTCATTGCAGACAATTGTCTTTCTGTCCGGATGCCAATGCCGCGTATATAAATACTGGTCATCGTACAGGTAAACCACATTGTCTGACATCCCTTCCGCTATGCCGGTTCCATCCAGATGGTTTGCACCGAAAAAGACATTGTCCCTTATGACTATAGCCTTCTCCCTGTCTTCATAGGACAAAATATTGCAGTCACGCATTTCCGGACAGTCGAAATCGTTCTCTCCCATTTTGTAACAAATGTTATCTGAGAACTCACAGTCCACATACTGCCGCAACGATCCGTCGGCAGGATTTAAGAAATGCTCAAAGGCCTGCCGACACTTGTATATACGGTTCCCCTTGAAGTGATTGTTCCGCGGATTCGACTTGACATCCCCGTTGGCCTGGATGGTTGTTGCACAATCGTATGTCCTGCTTATCAGACATCCGCTGACTGTGTTGTCGCAATATCCATCCCACAATTCAATGCCGTTGCCAAATCGAGCCCTCTTCGGATAGCCTATCTGAATCGCACCACCAATGAGATCTATCTGACAGTTTTCCACATTGCACCCGGACATAAGGGCCATTCCCATACGTGAAAAACCGACAATCGCGATATTCCGCACAGTGCAGTCAGTGAATCTCTCGATACCAGACTGGAACACAGGGAAGCACAGGTTTCCTAATTCAGAAGGATTCTTCTTTCTGCGGACCACCACATAACGGAAAGGATGCTCGGCAACTTCCGCAGCGGAATATCTGGATGAAGTAAAAAAATCCATCTCCGAATCCAGCGCATCAAGGGAATCCATATTGCGCCCGTATAACTTGTCCCTCATGGCATCGTAAATGAAACCGATATCATTGTATCCAGACGGCTCAACGTCAATAACGTTTCCCGCAAAAGCATCAGCATCTGACAAGTCCAGGCGCCAAAGGCATTCCCCGACAGATTCCCAAGCGTCGGGATTGACAAGCACTTTGAATCCACAGATGACTGGCCGCTGCCCGTAACCATAGCTCTCAATGGTACAGCCTTCATATCCGCTCAAGCCGCCCCAGAAAACGTCACCGCTCTTCAATCTTATAGTCACATTGGACTTTGGCAGTGCCGCCAGGCTCTTTTTGGGCGTCTTGGAAGACAGTCCGTCATTATTGTCGCTGCCCACCGAGGATGATACATAGTAACATTGCCCCGCGGTCACATTGTATCCGAACAGTGACATAAGGATAAAGGCAAGAAACCTTTTCATCATTTCAATACTGAACGCAGGTATTCCCAGGATGCTTCCCTCATGGCACTGATTCTCTTTTCGGCATATGTGTAATCGATAGGAGCAAGCCAGGACTTGCCGGACGCCATTGCCGCCACACTGTCGTAAACCCTGTCACCCAGTCCGATGGATTCGAGCAGGTCGACGATTCTCGAATCTTTGCCGTTGCCGTTCCTGACAGCAGCGAAATTACGTTTATATAGCAAGGAGAAAACTGTTCCATGAAACGAATCTGTCAGGACAAAACCGGCCCCGGCTATTCGGCGTATCCATTCCCGGGGCGTCGGAGGGTAAATGTATCTGAGCCCTTTGACAGGATATGAATTGTTGAGAAGCCTTGCCGGCATCCCGGACAAATCCTTGACGGCTCCTATATTCCGGTAGAAATCAGCATTGCGTTCGAGTTTATAGCAAAGCAACTCGTTTCTCTGGGGTATCACCCCTGTCAACTCGTCGTAGGACCCGAAAAGCATTGTAGGGTCAACCACGACCGTACCGGTGAGTCCAAATGTATCTTCCAGTATTGAAAGCCCGGTCTTCTCACGGACGGAGATTCCGTCGAAGCGTTTCAAAGCGCGGCAGACTTCCCCGGTAAGGGCACTGCCGTTAGGCCAGGCTGAAAGCCCGAAACTCGAAGCATAGGAAAAACGTCTGGCATTATCCGGGCCGAAATCCAGAAAATAAGCCATCACCATCTCTTTCGAGATGTCGGGGTTCCAGGTCTGATCGCTCCCCACGACAAGGCAATCCACTTCAGGCGAGGAATCTTGAAGTTCATCGACGGAAGAATAACGGCGGGTAAGTTGCGGATAAAAGTCCCGGCGAAAGCTCCTGAAACCGATGTCTCGCTTGAAGTTGACAACGCCGGCAACATACTTTGACAACCCGGAGTGAACACGCTCCGGTTGCCGTACGTCAACCAGAACAACGTCATGCCCCAACGTCTCAAGAGCCTTGCATGTTGCATAAGTCTGCAGCATTGCCCCGACGTTGGCTGAATGATGATATGTCAAAAGACCTATTTTCATGACGATCTATCCAAAAATGGATTTAATCCTCATTCTAAACTTGCGGGCATACAGTTTCCGCAAAAAATGCAGATACAGCCTGGCGATGAAGCCCTCAGGATTACCCGGCCCCGATATCATAGAATATGTTTCGCTGAATCTGGTAAGACTCATGTGCGAAAAGTTGCGTGCAAGCCTGTTCCTCAGGAAAGTCCTTGGTGTCTCGCCAAACACAAGACGCCCATTCATTCGCAATATATTTTGCCAACTAAGTTCAACTGTGTGGATTCCTGCCGATTTAATCATCTCCCGGCCCCGCCCGTCATGGACAAGAACAAGAGATATTCCCCTCTCTGTTTCTTCCCCGAAAGAGTCAATCCCCCACAGGTCGCCGAATGTAATGTCCACAGGCCTGTGCGCATAAGAGAATGGACAATTGAAACATGAATTGCGGATTGTCTGTTCGGCACAAAAGCCCGAAATCGGCAATGCAGAGGCAGGGAACGTTACTTCTTTTCCATTTAACTCTCCCTTCAGTTCATACTTGCGTTTATTCCGGAAAGATTTAACAGCAACCAGTTCCGGATTGGTCTTGAAGAACACCTCCATAAGATGGTCGGAAGGTACTCCACCACATATCAAATCGGCGAGGTACAAATTCTTGCGATTCTTGTGGTCAGCAAAATAAGCAGCGACGCCAGCAGCCTGGCAACCAGTTCCGGCAAAAAGGACTTTACCCTGTTCCAAACGCTCTTCTATCATTCTGTATATCCCCTCTGTATCACTCCATACGTATTTTGAACCTTGGATAAGACTTACCTCGGACGGATTTGTGATCATGACATAGGAAGCTCTTCTCCCATCGAACGATACTCCTGCAGCGCCTGCCCCATTCGCGGCAAACCATTTGCACAGGGCAGCCGCGACACCACCGGACGTTGAGGCGGATCGGAGTTCCTCGTCACAAGCCCATGCAGCATAAGGGCTCGACAAGGACAAATTATTGTTTCCAGTGAAGGAAAGCGCGTTCTTGCAAACCGTCTCACAGCGCAGGCATGAGATACACTTCTCCGCATCAAGCCTTACATACTTATGACCATCATCGGCCCAAAACGAAGACAAGGCCCCGACGCGGCACGAAGCAATGCACGCCATACAACCCGTGCATTTCAGTTCATCTGCAAGTTCTGGCGCCCGCTTTTTCATATTTTTTCGAGATATGCCTTATATTTTTCGACGATGCTGTCAAGAGATAGTTCCTTCCTGACAATTTCAGCTTGATTACGTTTTAAGTCCGGGGCAAGAGTATCATTGTTCTCAAGAACATACAACATCTTTTCAGCCAGGGCACTCACATCGCCATTCGCAAAAAAGAGGCCGTTTATCCCATCCTGCACAAATTCATGGAATTGAGGAATATCCGAAACTATAACAGGGACATTGTATTGGAAAGCTACAGTAATGGCACCGCTCTGTGCAATATCCTGGTACGGCATAACGAAATAATCACTGACAGCGAAAAGGTCTGCGACTTCTTCATTGGGGATTCTTCTGATGTCAAGTTCAAAAATTTGAGGATATCTGATAAGCGGCTCGTAACGTGTCGTCCAATCGTTGCAACTGCCAGCAATGCGAACGCGAAAATCAGAGTAGCCGCGCTCATAGAGAAGGCATGCCGCCTCAATGAGAATATCCAGACGCTTATAGTCTCTAACTATACCGAAACTTAAGAACCTGACCAGGCCTTTTTCTGCACGGTCCCGCTCCTTGGCAGGCTTGCCATAATCCTTTAGAGCAAGCGGAGCTTCAAGAACATTCTTTCCGCTGCAACGATCATCCAGGGCCTTGTGCTGACCTTTACTGAACACTTGTATATTGGTGAAATTTCTCAGCACGAAAGAGATATTGACTTCAGCCAGTCTGGACCGCGTCGCGCCCTTAGGCGTAGAAACATTATGGCAAGCCATCACCACCTTCTTCATGGGCAAAAGTAATTTCAGCATAGGCAGACCCCACGGGGCCATGAAGCCCGAGACATAATATATGTCCGGCCTGTATACCTTCGCCCTGCTTATAACGGAAATATCGGAAATAAGAGACATTGGATTCCGCCTTCTGTACTTTTCGTAAACGAAATTGACAACCAGGTTGTCTCCAAAGTCCGGTATAATCATCTTGACATAGTTCTCGTAATCGATGCTGATGTTTCGTCCTATCGTTATCTGCCAGAAAATCCGGAAGCTGTTCTTCAGCTTCGAAATCACAGGAAGGTCAACGTCGATGAAATAATCGGCAGTTATCCAAGATATGGTTTTCATCAATTTCTGTTATTTCAAAGCTTCGATGACAGAATAGGCAAGAGTCTTTAGCGATATGTCGTATTTCCGGTGTTTGACAAGCCAATATATAGCCCTCAGCGCAGAATGCCTGCGCAAGTCACCTACAATCGTCAGCCCTTTTTTCTTTTGGAAATATCTGGCCCGCTGAGAATTCAGGCAATAATAGAATTTCTTGTCCAAAGCTTCAGCTGGCTCCTCTTCAAGGAATTTTTTGATCCAGGCCTCTTCCGCTTGAGTCGACTTTATCTTAATCTCGACGTCGCCAGTAGAACTGATTGTCTCTGAGTTTATCCTATACTTGAAACATGGCACCTGTGTATTTGCGATACCCCTATCTCTGGCGGCTATGATCGCAGTTATATCGTCACTACCCCAGGCAAGGGGGAGGTAAAAAAAGCCTCCTTTCTCTCGCAGCTTCTTTACATCATACAAGAAATCCCCGACATACTGCTGAGTCCTTCCGTTCCAGCGATGCCACACAAAAGAATAAACTGATTCAAATTCGCATCTTGCTGCTGTTACATTCTTGAAACATGAATCTTCATCTATTATTTCTGTCCATGCGTGATAAACGCCGAGACCCGGATGCTTTTCAATCAGGGAAACGTACTCCTGAAGGCAGCAAGGAAGGAGCATGTCATCGTCACCCATGCAGATAATATAATCCCCCTTAGCAAGCGAAAGGCATTTGTTCCATGTGTTGACCACATCGACGGCGCCGCAATTGACTTCATTTTTGTAATACCGGATTCTCGGATCGTTGTAGCTGCCGACTATGGAGTCCAGATCTTTCGGCGAAGCGTCATTGAGAACAATGACCTCGAAAGAGGCATATGTCTGCGCCAGTATACTGTCAAGGCACTCCTTCAAGTAGGTGTCTTTGTATGAGGGTACTGCTATTGTAAAAAACGGTTTCTGCATATCTCTACTTGAGAGATTTTAGAAGTCTCCCCTTCAGTATGACAAACTGGTAAACAAAAATGTACAAAGCTGCAACAGCAAGTGAACCCGCCACCTTGACAACTGCCCCGGCGGGGATGAGCAGACAAGCAGCCATCATTGCGACCAAAGGAAGGTAACTCAGAATGTTCTTTAGCAACTGTAGAACGGGGAATCCAATGTGTATTTCCTTGTTGACAGAAACCTGGCTGACAATTAAAATAAGGCATTCGACGGAAATCCACACTATCGAAGAACCCAGCGAGGCAAAAGAAGGAACAAGGATAACATTAAGGGCAACGCCAACTACAGCACCGGCGATAGAATTGCGGAGCATGATTTTATCCTTTCCCAACGGCAGCAAAGTCTGAAGGACAAGAATCTGCTCATAGCCTACGACAAAAACCAGTGGCGCTATAATCACCATTGGAGTCACGGCTCCCTCATATCCGGGTCCTGCGATCAGTCCAACGATATCTCCGGCCATAGGAATCATCCAGGCAATAATAGGGAGAGAAAAGCCCAGTAACAATTCCACTGCCAGATTATAATATGACCTGAACTTCTCCATATCGCCTGACGCCGCCAGACTCGACATACGTGGAAGCATTACTCCGGTAAACGCGGAGAATAGAGCCATTACCAGATAATATATCTTCGTTGCCGTAGTATAATACCCCACTTCCGTTTCACCGCTGACAAATCCCAGAAATGTCACATTAAAGGTTGTGTACATCGACGTAAGGATTGCATATATTCCAAGGGCAAGCATGGACTTGAAAACAGGATAGAGACTCAGACCCTTAAAAGTCAGGCGCACCCTGGAATGGGCAAAGAAAATATTGATTAGAGCATTTAATACCACCATCATGGATGACAGCAGATAGTATATCCAAACATCGGAGGCAGCCCTGACAAAAATGAAAACTGAAGCTACATACAAAAGCTTGACGATAATCGTTCTCAGTGTAATCAGCCTAAAATCTTCCAGTCCCTTGTATAACCATTCCACAAGGAGGCAATTGAAAACAAGCTTAAAAGCTCCGATTAACATCAAATCCTTATGGCATGATAACTGGGGCACGGCAAAGGTTACGATGATGAGAACAAGCAGCATTATTCCTGTAAGAATCAGATTTACCAGGAATATGTTGGAAAAAGTCCTGTTCAGGGACTGCCTGTCGCCATGATGTTTTGCAATTTCTCGAACACCGAGAGTATTAATGCCAAGAGAAGAGAAGAGAATGAAATAGTTGATTACACTGTCCACAAAATTGCAAGCTCCTATTCCTGTCACACCCAACACCCTCGAAACATAAGGGTATGTCAGGAACGGGAACACATAGTTCGCCAGAACCAGCAAAATACTGTAGAACAGATTATTCTTCAGGCTTGGCATACTTGATTTTTTGCTCCAGGAACTGCTTTCGCACAGTCAGGTTGGCAATTACATAACCCAAGGTGTAAAAAGCAGGTGTCGTACTCAAAAGTTCACCCGTCATGAAGCTGAACAGTATATATAGGACAAAAACCGAAAGGCCCAAAGCATACAACTTACGGCCAAGTTTTCTGTATTTGATGATAAAAATGATTATCAGCAGCATAGTGGCCAGAAAAAGAGCAAAACCCACCACGCCGCGCTCAAGCAGAAGGTTCAGATAAATACCCTCCAGACCGAACAAATCAGTATCAACTTCCAAGCCCGATCCATTGTCCCAGCCAAGGTCCTCTTCGAAAAAATGCACCCCTTTGCCGAACAGGACACTGTCGCTTATGTAATAAATTACGGTGGCTAATTGCGTCATCCTCATCGACAGGGAACTTCCGTCGCTTACCGCAGTCGGATCGAAAATCGAGAGAATATTCAACAACATTTTCCGCCCCATCGGTACAAGCATCACGAACACGACACCCAGCAGAAGGGAAGCTGTCAGCACTCCTAATTTCAATTTTGCATCCTTTATTACGGCCATCGCATATACAAGAGCACACACGAGGTAACAAAACAATATTGTTCGGCAATTGCATGTAAAGACACCGAAGAGGCAGCATGCCTGGGCAATCGCGAACATTGTCCGGCCCTCCATTTTTTGCATATACCCATACAAATGCAGAATTGCGAGCAATACGCACATATACCCATAGTTGAAAGGATTATTGAACGTGGCTTGCACACGGAAACGGGAGGCCCTTATGAACTCATATGAGTCATCGATAAACTCTTCGACAAAGAATGAGTATCCCATGACATAATTTACTATCCCCACTAAAGTCATCAGCAACAAAGAAATGAAGGTGACCATAAGTACGGGCTGCAATGATCTGCAACGCCTCAAGGCAAGAAAGGAGTAAACAAGAGCCATTTGTTTTGCAAGCAGCTCTGACAAGCCGAAAAAGCCAAGGGCGCTAATATTATGCAGATGCGGACTTGCAATGACAGCCGTCAGGAAAGCAACCGTCACAAGAATAATAAAAGGGAGAATTATAGACTTTCGAATTCTCCTCCAATGCCCGTGGATATACGGCATCTCGGAGAGGAAGAATCCCAGACTCAGTACAATTGACGCTGTGATGCCTTTGAAAGGAAGAGTAACCAAAGACAACAGGATAGATGACATGAACATGATGGCCAGCTTATATTCCCGTTTGACGAAGAACATAAGCAGTACACAAACAAGTGTCAGCGCAATTGCGAAGAGTTTCATTCAGTCTCTTTTCTACTTCGCCAAATAATCCATACGACACTTAAACAAGCACCCAGCACAAACCAGATGACTGCCAATCTCACCTTGGAAGGTTTACCGATATGCGGAGCAATACCGGGCTGGACTATCACGAGAACAGGCGATTCCTGCTGCACCTTGGCCTCGGCTGCGAGCAGGTTCTGGACAGTCTGGTTGTACATCTGATACCTCAATTGCGCTTCGTTCTGAAGTTGCTGCTCGTAGATTCGAGTACTGCGGCTGTTAATGCCCTGATGAGAATCTGCATAATAGGCATAAGCACGCTGGGCCGCCAGATAAGATTCCTTTGTTTCCTGGGCTATCTTCTTGTAATAGTCAACGTTTTCTCGTGACTTTCCAGTACGGTATTCTACGACAAACAGCCTGAGATTGTCTATAATCTGATTGGCAACCTGAGCGGCAATTACAGGATCCTGCATCGTGACCTTTATTGACAAAACATAAGTTTTCTTTTCCACGGAGGCACTTATATTCTTGCTCAAAGCCTTGATGACACGTTCCTGCTGACGGGTCAGCCGCAGGCTGTCAACATGTTCATGCCCATCGGCATCATCAAATTCATCCTTTTCCACAAACCAGCTTTTGACGCCATCGATGGCCATTCGCGGGAGCCCCATGACAAACGTCCACCACGGACGCTTGGTATAAGTAACCATATAATCATACAAGTCTGTATGAACCACTGAGTCTTTTGTCTCGACTGCCACGGGCATGTCAAACAAAGAAATCAACATGTTAGTGGAACGAATCACCTCAGGATAAAGGTCAGGATGCATGGCATCAGTCAAGGCAAGTGAATTCATGCTTACACCTGCAAGGCTTGCAAGAGAGTTGAGACCGCTTCCCAGCGTCGATCTGGTAGCAAGTTCGGGGGCCACAACTGCTCGAGTCGTATATGTACGCGGAGTGCTGAAGCCAATCATTATGCCAAACAATGCGCAGACAAAGGCCCAGAGGAGAACTATCTTCCAGTTCCGCAAAACTTTGCGCACATAGGGCATGAAATCAATTGATTTCTCCTGTCGTTCGTCGAAATCGTCAAATTCTTCAAACTCTTTCATAAGCGTCACTATTTGAACAGATTGACTATCGTGGCCACCATGGTGGTAATTGATGCGGCGGTGGTGCCGATGCTGAGCCACTCGGCGGTGGTGAGCTTGTCGCGGTCGGAACGCGCGGGGACGACGATCTCGCAGCCGGGTTCCAGTTTGGCGTTCGCTCCCACGGAAACGGTGCCGTTCATGTACACGACATAAGTCTTGGCCCTGCGGGCACGGTTGCTGAAGCCGCCGGCCTGATTCACATAATATCGCACGTGCTTGCCGGAGATATAGTGGACCGTATTGGGATAAAGCACCTCGCCCTGTATGCGGACGGTCGTAGCGACCTCGGGAACGATGAGCTCGTCGCCGTCGCGGAGTATCATGTCGTAGTCGGAGCCGGGATTGGCCAGGGCCTTGTCGAGCTCCAAGCCGACGGTGTAGACCTCTGAAACCTTGAGTTTGTTGACATCCAGCGAGTCGCTGCTCGAGGTGGCCTGGGTGACCATCCTCGCCATGGCGATGCGGACGTTGCGCTCATACTGGTTTATCTTGCGCTTGAGCATGGCGCCGTGGATGTTGCCGTTGGGAGTGGCGCCGCCGGCGCGTCTGATGAGGTCGGACACGCGCTCGTTGTTGGTGACGAGGGTGTACTGCCCCGGGAAGGTGACTTCGCCGGTAATGGTGACGTTGCGCTGCTCAACATAGGTAGGGCTGCGGCGCACCGCAACCACGTCGTTGGGCTGAAGCTCGAACCTGTCGGCGCCGTCCTCGATGAGGCCGTCCTCGATGGACACTTCGAACACTTCGGCGAGGGTCTCGCTGGCTTCGGTGCTGGAAGCGTCGTCGATACGCCTCGAGATGTCGACCTTGGCAGAGGATGCGCCCTCCACAAGACCGCCGGCAAGCAGGATGACGTCCTCCACCGTCATGTGCTCGGCATACTGATACTTGCCGGGAGCGGCAACGTATCCGGTGACGACGATGTCGCCCTTGGGTTCGATTTCGTTGATGTTGGAAATGATGAGAATATCGCCTTTCTTGAGCAGGATGTCGGGCACGTTGCCTTCGAGTATGCCCCCGAGCGGCACGGCGACGATTTCCAGCGAACGGTCGGCCTTCTCGCGTATGATCTGGGCCCTGCCTGTATAGGCGTCCTCCATGATGCCGCCGGCGTGCTGCACCAGCTGCCCTGCGGTGAGGATGTCGCCGCCGAGCTCGAACTTGCCGGGTCTGTAGACGGACCCCTTGACCTCGACCCTGTTGGCGAACACGTCGACATCGCTGCCGCTCACCAGCACCGCATCGCCGTCCTTGAGCGGGAAGGAGCCGAAGTCGGCGGCCTTGACGGTGAACATGTTGTTGGTGCGGCCGTCGTTGCGCTCCACCCCGACCTCGCCGCCATAGGCATTGCCCGCAAAACCGCCGGCATACCCGATGAGGTTCTCAATGGGCTCCCCTTCCTTCATCTCGTAGAACATGGGGCGCTTGACGGCGCCGGTGATGCTCACGAGCGAAGAATAGGGCGGAACGATGACAACGTCGCCTTCCTTGAGCGGGATGTTCATCTCGAGCCTGCCGTTGAAGAGGTAGTCGTACAGGTCGACCTCGGCAAACAGCTCGCCGCCGCGCATGACGCGCACGTTACGCATGGAGCCCACGGGGGTGATGCCGCTCGCGCGATAGATGGCGTTGAACAGGGTGGTGAACGAGGACAGGCGGAAGGTTCCGGGGATGTTGACCTCGCCGAGCACGTTGACCTGGATGGTGCGGAGGTTGCCAAGGGTGAGGCTCATGTGCGAGCTGCCGGAACGCAGGGAGGAGTAAATCTTGCTGAGCGAGCTCTTGAGCTTGCCCTCCGCCTCCTTGACCGTGAGTCCACTGAGGCTGATGCGCCCTACCTGCGAGACGATTATGTAGCCCTCGGGAGAAATCTTCTGGGTGATGTTGGCCTCGTTGACGCCCCAGATATCCACGATCACCTCGTCGCCGGGGCCGAGGACATAATCCTCCGGGGTGGCCACGTTGACGTTGGGCTCGAACGACAGTGTCCTTCCGGAGAAGATGTTATGGCCGTAGATGACCTTGTTGCCTGCGGCGTCGAGCAGGGGGTTGACGTTCTCCTCGGGAGTGTCGGAGAGTTCCTCGCCCTCGGCGTCGGCGGTCATGAGGCGCAGCTTGCGCGAGACAGACATTTCCGAGGCGGCGTTGATGCCCTGCAGGGAAGGATCCTCGTCATCGTCGACGGTAATCTTGCGCTCCTTGGACGTGTTGCCAAGCTTGTTGGAGGGCATGACGTTTGTGTCGGAGACATTGAGATTGCCGCTCTTGTAGGCCTTGAGCAGGCGCTGGATCTGCGTCGTGGTGACGCCCTTGGCCATGAGCTCGGTGCCTATCTGGCGCTCGGTCTTGCCGGCGCTGACGCCCTCGGTGATGTAGGTGATGATCTGCTCGTCCGACATCTGGGCGTAGGCTGAGAGCGAACCCACGGCGAGGAACGCAGCCAGCAGCATAGTCAGTTTTTTACGCATATTTGGAATGTTTTGGTTACAAGCTCCGCTTCTGCCTGTCACATGTCGAATCAAGCAGAAATGGCTGCCCGCAAGCGGGCGGAACGGCTCAGGCGGCAGGCTCGGAGGCCTACGGGATGAGCTTGAGTGTCTTTTTGCCGAGACGGGCCTCCAGCAGATGCTCCAGGGAGCTCAGGCGGTGGAGGTCGGTCCCGCTATAGTCGTACATCCCTGCATCGAGGAGCTTCGTGGCCTTGGACTGGGCCTCGGGGCCGTAGGAACCGATGAGGGAGCTGATGTTCAGCTGAAATTCTATGCCGTCCGCCTTGAGGGCCTCGTAGCGCCTGAAGTCCATGTACATGTAGCGCTCGGGGTGGGCCAGCAAGGGGAAAAAGCCCCTGGACTTGACGGAGGCAAGTATGCCGTCCATGTCGTAAGGGGGGTTGAAGTAGGAGGTCTCGACAAGGAGACGCTTGTTGCTCAGGGGGAGCAGGTCCATGGCCTCGAGGCGCTCCGTGAAAAGCTGGTCCATCATGTTTTCGGAGGCCAGGTGGAGGCGGAGCTTGCCGTTGTAGGCGACCTGGAGGTCTGTGAAGCGCTGGCGCAGGGAGGCTGTGGTGTTGGGGATGTCCTCCATGATGTGGGGGGTGAGCCAGACCTCCCTGAAACCGACCTGCTCGTAACGTGCGAGGGCGGCGAGGGAATCTTCCATGCGCTTGAAACCGTCATCCACTCCGGGGAGTATATGGCAGTGCCAGTCGGTCCGGCCGTCGAGAAGGCCGGAGGCTGAGACTTGGATGGAGCGGTTGAACAGACCCATAGATTGCAAATGTACTGATTATTATGAACAAATCCTAACGGAAACCCTTGAGGCGCTCGCGGAGCGAGCCGTCCATGGCCATCTTCATCATTTTGCGGGTCTGGTCGAACTGCTTGATGACTTTGTTGACGTCGGCGAGCGAGGTGCCGGAGCCGCGGGCGATGCGCTGGCGGCGGGAGCCGTTGAGGCACTCGGGGTGTGTCTTTTCGTAGGGGGTCATGGAGAGGATGATGGCCTCGGTGGACTTGAAGGCGTCGTCGGGGATGTCGACGTCGCGGAGGGCCTTGTCCATACCGGGAAGCATGCCCATGATATCCTTGGCGGAGCCCATCTTCTTCACCTGCTGGAGCTGGTCATAGAAATCGTTGAAGGTGAACTGGTTGCGGGCGATTTTCTTGTGGAGTTCGCGGGCTTGTTTCTCGTCGTACTGCTCCTGGGCCTTCTCGACCAGGGAGACGACGTCGCCCATGCCGAGGATGCGGTCGGCCACGCGCTCGGGATAGAAGATGTCGAGAGCCTCGAGCTTCTCGCCCATGCTCACGAACTTGATGCTCTTGCCGGTGACGGCCTTGATGGAGAGGGCCGCACCGCCGCGGGTGTCGCCGTCCATCTTGGTGAGGACCACGCCGTCGTAGTCGATGGCCTCGTTGAAGGCCTTGGCGCTCTCGACGGCGTCCTGGCCGGTCATGGCGTCGACGACGAAGAGGGTCTCGTCTGGCTGGAGGGCGGAATGGAGGGTGCGGATTTCCTGCATGAGTTCCTCGTCGACGACCAGGCGGCCGGCGGTATCGACAATGACGACGCTGACGCCCTCTGCCCTGGCCTTGGCGACGGCTGCGCGGGCGACCTTGACGGGATCCTTTTCGCCTTCTTCGGAGTAGACGGGCACTTCCGCCTGGGCGGCAAGGGTCTTGAGCTGCTCCACGGCAGCGGGACGGAAGGTGTCGCAGGCAGCGAGCAGGACCTTGCGGCCCTTCTTGCTGCGGAGGTACAGGGCGAGCTTGCCGCAGAAGGTGGTTTTGCCGGAGCCGTTGAGACCGGCTACGAGTATGACGGCGGGAGAGCCCTTGAGGTTGATTTCCGAGTGCTCGGAGCCCATGAAGGCGGCAAGCTCGTCATGGACTATCTTGACCATCATCTGCTGGGGTTTGACGGCCGTGAGGACGTTGGAGCCCAGGGCTTTTTGCTTGACGCGGTCACAGAACTCCTTGGCCACCTTGTAGCTGACGTCGGCGTCAAGGAGGGCGCGGCGGATTTCTTTGAGGGTTTCCGCAATATTTATTTCAGTAATCTTACCTTCGCCCTTCAGGATCTTGAAAGAGCGCTCAAGCCTATCTGACAGATTCTCAAACATTAATTCTCAAAACTATTAACCCACAAAATTAATCATTTTATGATTAAAATCAAATTACTTGCCCGCCTGGCAGGAAGAGTCCGCACTGCGGACGGCAGCTTGTATGTGCACAAGGCACAGGAAACCCTCAGGATAGAGAACTGGATAGCCGGCAAGGGATGGCTTCACGACGCCTCCCTGCAGCAGGCGGCTGACGAAGCCCAGGTGTCAAAGGAGCACATGTCGCGGTACTTCCCGAAGACCTTCGGAAAGAACTTCCTGCAATGGCGCAAAGAAGCCAGAATCACAGAAGCCAAAGTATTGCTTGTCAAGAAAAAAGACATTCCCACCGCAATCATTGGTGAAGCAGTGGGAATAAACGACAAGAGCGACTTTCGCAGGCAGTTCCGGCAGCTGACCGGGATGACCCCCGCGCAGTGGCGGCTAAAACACAAGTGACATGTCCGTGTCCATAAGAGGGCCGACAAGTTCCCGGGGCACGAACTCCCACCAGCCGAGGGTCTTTCTGTCGGAAATGACTGAAGGGCTCACGACGTCCCGCTCCGCGATGAAGGAGTATATGAGGTCGCGGATTTCGGGATACTTGGCGACTATGCGAGAGGACAGCTCCCCGTGCGGAATCCCGGCGCCCTCGGTGAGGAGGGAGCCCCCTCCGGTGGCACGGTACGAAGTCATGGCGACGGTGTAGGTGGCCTCCGGGTCGAACGCTTCACCGTTTGCGAGCGAAAGGATGTTGACGCGGCTGCCCATGGGCATGGTGACATCAACCGTATAGTTGACGCCCGCCGCAGAATCGAAGTTGTAGCTGCGGTTGACGAACGACCAGCGGGTGGCGCCGGAACGCGGGTCGGCCCCGCTGCGGATGTTGAGCACGTGCTCGCCGGGGGTGCAGATCCAGCGGTCGTAGGAATATTCCAGCAGGCCCTTGAGCTCGCCGCCTGTGAGGGAAAGCACATACAGCTGGTTCTCATAGGGATAAATGGTGAACATGTCGTTGAAAATCACATCCCCGGCCTCGACGGTGCCGTCGAAGTTGAGGGGCGCCGCAACCGAGAAATCAGCCCCTGAGGCCTGCAGCTGCACGGTATGCAGGAGGTCGATTGCGGAGCATACGCCACGGTAGGCGTCGCGGGTGCGGAGGGGAACGGTGAGGGTGCCGACCCGCTTGTGGGTAAAGTCCCTGACGGCCTGCCACTGGGAGTCGAACATGGAGACCATCGCAGGGTCTGCGAGGCGGGGGTTCATGGGGACCGTTTCGACGCTGCGGGACCGGACCTTCCCGCAGCGGAACTTGAGGACGGCGTGGCCCACATTGGCGCAGCGGGCTCCGCCGTTGACAAGGACGCAGTCGTCCCTGTAGCGGGTGGCCGGAAGATGGTCGTGCGCGCAGACGAGGACGTCGACGCCCTTTAGGCTGCCGAAGAGGTCGAGGCCCTGGTTCTCGAGAGAGGATCCGTCACCCTTGCCGGTGCCGGAATGGACGAGAACGACGGTAACGTCCGGCTTGACGGCGGCGCGCAGCTTGTCGACCCTGTCCTGGACGTAGGGTATAAGCGATACGTGGGTCATGCCGCTCCAGAGATCCTCCGGGAGCCAGTGGTCGATGTTGGCGTTGTTGTAGCCCATGACGAGGATCTTGCGGCCGCCCTTCCTGACGACGGTGTATTCGGGGAAATACTGCGAGCCGTCGGGCCTGAGGGCGTTGCCTGCGAGCCATGGGATGCCGAGCTCCTTCATCTGGGACTGGACCCTGTCGTAGACGGGGTGGCCGGTCTCGATGTCGTGGTTGCCCATCGTGCAGGCGTCGTAGCCCATAAAGGCGGCCATGAGCGGATACACATGGGGCTCGCCGGTGGCGATGTAGTTGTAGTAATAGGAGGAATTGTCGCCCTGGAGGATGTCGCCGCAGTCGAGCAGGAGGACGTTGTCCTTCCCCACTGCCGCGCGCAGGCTGTCTACATAGTATTTGACGCTCATGAGGCTGGCGCGGTCGGGCTGGCCTTCGACGTAGGATCGGTTGAAGTAACGGCCGTGGACGTCGCCGGTGGTGACAATGTGGAGTTCGCCGCCCCTGCGGGCCGGAAGCGGCAGGCAGAGGACGGTCAACAGCAGGAATGTGATAAATCGCTTCATGAGGAGAGATGGTTACAGATAAACGCCCCGGCGGCCGGACGGTTTGTCGGGATGGGGACGGAGGGAGTCGAGGTCGAGGCTCAGGCGCAGGGTCTGCTGCCAGCCGCGGAACACGCCGGTTCCGAGGGCCTCGGAAGGCTCGCCGAGGTAGAGGGTTACAGCCGCCTGGAGGCGGAGCCAGCCGGAGATATGGGGCTCGTAGCGCAGGCTGAACCAGTCGGCCCAGCTGGGATCGTCGCGAAGGGTGCGGAAGCCCTGGTCGCCGAAGTAGAGGCTGCGGCCGTAGGGGCTGCCGCCGTAGGATGACAGGTAGAAGGGCATGAGGTCGTCGCCATAGTAGAGGCGGTTGGCAAGGGTCAGGTGCCACTTGCTAACCGACTGCTCGGACAGCAGGCCCATGGGAAAGACGGGAGCGGGATCGACGGCGCGGTCGCACTGGTAGGTAAGCACGGGGCCGGCGGAAAGGCTTATATCCTTGAAGAAGAAGGAGTGATGCCACTCCACGCGCGGGTAGAACATGTGGTTGTCGACTACGTTGGGGGACTGGACCGAACAGGCGTAGTGGTAGAAGGATCCGGTCCAGGCGATGCCGAGGCCGCCGATGATGCGGAGAGAGCCGTCTGCAAGCACCTGGAAGCGCTCACGGCGCTCGGGAGACAGGAGGTCGCCGCGCATGCCGGGCCAGTCGAGGATGAGCTCTGAGCGCAGGCGGTCGCCGCGGGAGTAATTGACCATGAAGCCCTCGATCTGGGGGTCCATGTAGAGGAGGTCGTCGTCGAAGAAGGGACCGCTGTAGCCCTTGCCGGTGCAGTAGCGGCGGGGGAAGCAGCCTGCCATGGCATTGATTGTCCTGCCATGGCGCAGGCGGGCCTCAACATTGTAATAGAGGACAAGTTCCTGGAAGAGGACGGGAGCCTCGAGGCCCTCGCCCATCTGGCGGAAGATGTCGACGCCAGCGCGCACGCGGTGGTAGACGCTTTTGCTCTGAGGGAGAAGGATGCCGGCCTCGGGGGTGAGGCGGACCGCATGGAGGGTGTATGACGGATCGTAGAGGCCGTGGGAGGCGTCAAATTCGTAGTTGGAGAGGATATAATCGAACCCTACGTTGTAATCGAATCTCTGCGCCAGGGACGCTATGCTCGTGAAAAGAAGAAAAAGTAGGGCGGTGGCGATTTTTTTCATATATTCGCGAAGATAAGAAATTTGACAGAAACGATGAAATTTTTTTCGCCCGTTGCAATTCCCGCGCCTTCGCGGAAAATCCGCCTCGATGACGGCATCATGCTCATAGGCAGCTGCTTTGCCGACTCCATAGGCCGGAAGATGGCCGCCGCCGGCTTCCGGGCAAGCGTCAATCCCTTCGGAACCCTGTACAATCCCGCCTCCATCCTCGAGGCCGTCCGGCTGCTTGGGGGCACTTCCCTCTTCGGGCTCTCCGACTGCGTCGAAATGGGAGCCGGAGCAGGCCGCGTCTGCTCCTTCAGGCACCATACTTCGTTCTCCCGCCCGTCGGCTCAAGAATTTCTTGAGAACGCAAACGCCAATCTTCAGCAGCAGAGAGAATTCTGGAAGAGTTGCAACGTACTCATTATAAGCCTTGGCACCTCTTTCGTATGGTATCGTGACGGCCTTCCCGTCTCCAACTGCCTCAAGCGTCCGGCCTCCGAATTCACCCGCCGGATGCTGAGCGTCGAAGAGAGTTCGGGCTGCCTTCGCGAAACCGCCGCCCTGAGCGCCGGCAGGCAGGTCATCCTCACCGTCTCCCCCATACGCCACCTCGGCGACGGAGCCCACGCCAACGCCCTGAGCAAAGCCCGCCTGCTCCTTGCCGCCGACAGCCTCGAAGGCGCCGACTACTTCCCCGCAAGCGAAATCCTCCTCGACGAGCTGCGCGACTACCGCTTCTACTCCGACGACCTCGTCCACCCCTCCCCCGCCGCCACCGGCTACATCTGGGAGCGCTTCCTCGACTCGTATACCGAGCCCTCGGAACGGGCCAGGATCGAGGCAAACGAAAAGACGGCGCAGTCGCAGCTGCACCGTCCCTTGTTTGCTGAATGACAGAGCCTTATTCAGGCTTCATGGTGGTGTAGACGTTTGTGACGTCCTCATCGTCCTCGAGCATGCCGGTGAGCTTGTCGAGGGTGGCGCGCTGCTCGGGGGTGACGTCCTTGAGGTCGACGTTGGGGATCTGCTCGAAGCCGCCGGAGATGAGCTCGAAGCCGTTCTCCTCTATGTACTTCTGGATGGCTCCGTAGGCGCTGTATTCGCCGTATATGACGATGACTTTGGTCTCGTTGTCGTCGCGGTCGGTTTCGACTTCCTCGAAGAGTTCATCGAGGCCAAGGTCGATAAGCTCGAGCTCGAGTTCCTCAAGGTCGATTCCTTCCTTCTCCTTGACGCGGAAGGTGCACTTGCGGTCGAACATGAAGGCGACGCTGCCGGTGGTGCCGAGCGAGCCGCCGCACTTGTTGAAGTAGGAGCGGACGTTGGCGACGGTGCGGGTATTGTTGTCGGTTGCGGCCTCGACCAGATAGGCGATGCCGAAGGGGCCGAAGCCCTCATAGATGATTTCCTTGAAGTCGCCCTGCTTGCTCTCGGTGGCCTTCTTGATGGCGCGCTCGATGTTCTCCTTGGGCATCTGCTCGGCGCGGGCCTCGGCCATGAGGGCGCGGAGACGGGGGTTGCCGGTGACGTCCGGGCCGCCCTGCTTGACGGCGATGGTGATTTCCTTGCCAAGCTTGGTGAACGTGCGGGCCATGTGGCCCCACCTCTTGAGTTTGCGTTCCTTGCGGAACTCGAATGCGCGTCCCATATTACTGCAGGCGGGTTATGTATTTGTCGATGTCGTAACCCTCTGTGGAACGGGGATACTTGTCCTTGATGGTGTTGTAGCAGTCGAGGGCCTTGGCGTTGTTGCCGAGTTCTTCGCTGAGGATGCCGGCCTTGAGAAGGTAGGCGGCGGCGAAGGTGTTGTCGTCCTTGGATGCGGCCTTGAGGTAGGCGCTGACGGCCTCGTCATAGCGGCCGAGGCCGGCGAGGGCGTCGCCTTTGCAGGCGAGGGCGCGGGCGGCCATGATGGGCTCGCTGCCTTTGTACTTCTTGAGGTATGCAAGGGCGTCTTCATAGTTGCCGAGCTGGAGGGCGCAGATGCCGGCCTCAAGGTAAGTGGCCTTGCCAGCCTTGCCGCCGTACTGGTCGACGATGTCGGCGAGGCCGAGGATGTTGCCGTCGCCGTTGAGGGCGAGTTCATACTCGCCGGCCGCAAAGTTCTGCTCTGCGGGGAAGGCCTGCTGACGGGCCTCGGCGCACTTGGGCTGGTACACGAGCCTGGAGTATGCGAAAATGGCGAGGGCAATCACCAGCAGGACGGCGACAACCGTCCATATGGTCTTCTTGTGCTCGCTGTAGAACTGATCGGTCCTGGAGACTGTTTCCTCGATGTTTTCGCGGCGGAGGGCCTCCTTGTCATTCACTTTTTGCTTTGCCATATGTTTCTTGATTTTTGATTTTGCGTTAAATTGGCTGACAAAGGTAGTAAATTCAATTAAAATATCCTAATTTTGCAATATGCCAGTCTTGCACAAAATAGTCATCCGCGATTTCCGCAACATCCGCATGCAGGAGCTCTCCTTCTCCCCAAACTTAAACTGCATCTGGGGCGGCAACGGAGAGGGCAAGACCAACCTTCTCGACGCCATCTACTACCTCTCCATGACAAAGAGCGGCATCCAGGCCGCCGAGAAGTTCAACTTCCGCCAGGGATGCTCTTCCTTCGCCCTCAGCGGTCTCTACGACATGGGCGACTCCGTCCTTAGCCGCTTCTCGGTCCAGGTGACCGACGGTTCCGAGAAAAAAGTCCGCCGCGACGACAAGCCCTACACCCGCATCAGCGAGCACATCGGCGTCCTCCCCATCGTAATGGTCTCCCCCTCCGACACCGACCTCGTCAGCGAATCCGGCGACGAACGCCGCCGCTTCGCCAACGCCTTCATCTCCCAGATGGACCGGCAGTATCTCTCCGACATCCAGCAGTACAACCGCCTCCTGTCGCAGCGCAACCGCCTCCTCAAGGACCCCGCTCCCGACCCCGTCCTCCTCGACACCCTCGACTCCATGATGGACCCTCTCGCAGCCTCGGTCTTCGCCGCCAGGAGCGCCTTCTGTCAGGACCTCCTCCCCGTCGTCCAGCGCTACTACGAATCCATCTCCGGCGGCAGGGAAACCGTCTCAATCTCCTACCGTTCCGATCTCTCCAAGTCCGGCTTCACCTCCCTCATGGCCGAGCACCGCGACCGCGACCTCATCATGCACCATACCGTCTGCGGCATCCACCGCGACGACCTCATCTTCACCCTCGACGGCCTCCCGCTCCGCCGCTGCGGCTCCCAGGGGCAGCGCAAGTCCTTCCTCGTCGCCCTCAAGTTCGCCCAGTACGAAATAATGAAGCTATCCTACGGCTTCCCTCCCATCCTCCTGCTCGACGACCTCTTCGACAAACTCGACATGGACCGCGCAGGCAATCTCCTGCAAATGGTCGCCGGCCACGACTTCGGCCAGATTTTCATCTCCGACACCGACCGCACCCGCTCCTCCTCCCTCGTAGACAAGATAACCGCCGACCACTCCTACTTCAAGGCCTCCGCCGGCACATTCACCCCTCTGGATGGACAGCTACAGGATTAAACGCAAAAACGCCGTCCCCCTCTCGGCAGCCATACGCGAGTACCTCAGCGACTCGCGTCTCTCGACCGGCCTCAACACCCGCCGCATCTTCGCCGCCTGGGACGCCGCTTCCGGCGCAGGGCCCCTCACCCTCAAGCGTTTCTTCCGGGACGGCAAGCTCTATATCACCCTCTCCTCGGCCGTCGTGCGCAGCCAGCTCTCCCCCCGCCGCAGGGAGCTTGTCGACAAGATGAACGAAATCCTCTCCCGCGACGAACTGTTCTACCGCGACGACCCGTCCGCCGGATGGATAGAAGAACTGATACTCAAATGAAAATAGTCATCGACCAGGCCATCCCCTTCATCAAGGGCGTATTCGAGGACTACGCAGACGTCCTCTACCGCGACGGCGCCTCCATAAGCCCCGCCGACATCCAGGATGCCGACGCCCTGGTCATACGCACCCGCACCGTCTGCAACGCTTCCCTGCTCGAGGGCAGCAGCGTCAAGATCATCTCCACCGCCGCCATAGGCACGGACCACATCGACCTCGAATACTGCCGCAGCAAGGGCATCCACGTCCAGAACGCCGCCGGCTGCAATTCTGGCGCCGTCTGCAACTACGTGATGTCCGGAATCTACGGCGTCGCCTCCCGCAAGCGCCTCAATCTCGCCGGCGCAACGGTCGGCATCATCGGAGCCGGCAACGTGGGCATGCGTGTCGCCAGGGCATCGAGGCTGCTGGGCCTCAACGTCCTGCTCAACGACCCCCCGCGTGCCGAGGCCGAAGGCCCCGCGCTTTTCTGCGAGCTCGACTACCTGCTCCGCAATTCCGACATTGTCACCCTCCACGTCCCCCTCAACCAGCAGACCCGCGGCATGGCCGACGCCTCCTTCTTCTCCAAGATGAAGCTCGGATCCTTCTTCATCAACGCCTCCAGGGGCGAGGTGGTGGACGAGCAGGCCCTCGTCGCCGCCTCCGAAAAGTTCGGAGCCATAATAATCGACACATGGTGCGGCGAGCCCAACGTCAACCTCAGCCTTCTCGAGGTCGCCGACATCGCCACCCCCCACATAGCCGGCTACTCCTACCAGGGCAAGCTCAACGGCACCTCGATGGCCGTACGCGCCGTCGCCAGATACCTGGGCATCAGCGAGTTGTACGAATTCTTCCCCGATCCCGGAGGGCAGCCCCGCGACGCCGTCAAACTCGACCTCCGCGGCAAGCCTCAGGGCCGGATAGCCTCCATCATCCAATACAACTACCCCATCTTCACCGACGATTTCATGTTCCGCCTGAACCCCTCGGCCTTCGAGAGCCTGCGCGGGAACTACCGCTACCGACGCGAATTCTTTATCGACTGACACATATGGACAACGCTAAAATCACTGCCGAACTCGAGCGCATCAGGAAGGGCTTCCCCTGGCTCGACATCATTGCTCCCGCCACCCCCGGGCGCGGGATAGAAGTCTTATCTGAAGAGGGCGCAGACCGCGCCGCCTCGTACGCCGACAGCGCCGACACAGCAGGCCGCTGCAAATTCGTCCCGGCATCGGGTGCCGCTTCCCGCATGTTCAAGGACATCTTCTCCGGCGCCGAACAGGAAAACGACGCCGTCCGCCGCCTTGCCTCCGAGCTTGAGAAATTCGCCTTCTACGACGATTCCGTCTTCGGAAAGGCCCCTTACGACCCCAGGTATACCGCACTCCGCCTCCTTGGCGACGAAGGCCTCGGCTACGGCAAGAAGCCCAAGGGCGTACTCAAGTTCCACCGCTACCCTTCCGAGGTCCGCACCGCCCTTGCCGAACACTTCGTCGAAGGCCAGGCCTACATGCGCAATGCCGACGGCACCGTCAACCTCACCGTCACCATCTCCCCCGAGCACAGGACCCTGTTCGAGGACGCGGTAGCCGAAATCAAAGATGCCTACGAGCAGCGCTACGGCGTCCGCTACAACGTCCGCTTCACCTGCCAGGACAAGGCCACCGACACCGTAGCCTCCACCCCTGAAGGCACCCCCTTCCTCAAGGCCGACGGCACTCCCCTGTTCCGTCCCGCAGGCCACGGCGCCCTCATCCACAACCTCAATGACGTCGAAGAGGAGCTCGTCTCCATCAAGAACATCGACAACGTCTGCCACGAGCGTCTCCAGCCCCTCACCTGCAAATGGAAGAAGGTCCTCATCGGGCGCGCCCTCGAACTCAGGGACCGCATCTTCGATTTCCTCTACACCTTCGACCAGCTCACCGAGCTCCGCACCCACCAGGCCGACTTCGCGTACCTTCCCGTCTACAACATGAACCAGGACGACCCGTACGCCACCCCCGAATGCCAGGAGCTCTGCAACCAGATAGAGACCTTCCTGCGTGACGAACTGTGCATCGAAATGCCCCCCGCCAAGGACTGCCGCGACAGGGCACAGGCCCTGCGCGACAAGCTCAACCGCCCCATCCGCGTCTGCGGCATGGTCAGGAACGAAGGCGAACCCGGCGGCGGCCCATTCATCGTAAGGGCCGGGGACGGCAGCACTTCGCTCCAGATTCTCGAAAGCGTCCAGATCAACCCCGACGACCCGGCAGCCATGGCCGCGCTCAAGGGAGCGACCCACTTCAATCCCGTCGACCTGGTTTGCTGCCTGCGCGACTACAAGGGCCGGAAATTCAATCTTCCCGACTACGTCGACCCCGAAACCGGTTTCATCAGCAGCAAGAGCTACGAGGGCCGTCCCCTCAAGGCCCTGGAGCTTCCCGGCCTCTGGAACGGCGCCATGTCCGACTGGAACACCCTCTTCGTGGAAGTGCCGGTCGAAACTTTCAATCCTGTAAAGGTGGTTCTTGACCTCCTGCGGCCTGCGCATCAGCCGTAGCCGCAAGGCCCAGCCATTTTCTGTATCCCAGGACGGCCACTACGGTATAAATCCCGTAGATGGCCGCCTTGAACGGTATGCCCTTGTACACATACAGGATGCAGCAGACCAGGTCGACTGCAAGCCAGATGAGCCACTGCTCGGCATACTTGCGCGCAAGGGCCCAGAGTGCCACTATGCTGAGCGCGGTGGTGAAGGCATCGGCCACAGGGACGGTGGAATCGGTGAAGCGTACGAGGATGAACCATATGGCCGCCCACAGCAGGAGGGCCGCCGCGGCCGAAGGGATGATATGCTCCCTGCGGTATCTGGTGACGGGCCGCTCCTTCTGCGTGCCGTCACCCTTCCCGGGACGGAAGAAGCGCCAGGACAGGTAGCCGTAGACGGCGGCCAGGCAGTAATATACCGCCATTCCGAAATCGGCATAGAGGCCTGCCTTGTAATAGAGCACCATGTCGACGGCAGGCATGATTATGCTCGCCAGCCAGAGCCAGATGCTGGCCTTGTATTCGAGTATCAGGTAAACGATGCCGACTGCAAAGCCGAGTATGTCGAGCAGGCGAAGGGTATCCACTTAAAATCTTCTAGAACCTGAGGGTGATGTGGCCTATGAGGGTGAACGGGACGGCGGGGATGAAGCCTATCTGATAGTAGCGGTTGTCGTCGGGGTGGCCGTAAATGTCGCAGATGGCGGAATATACCCATCCGCTCTGGGCCACGTGGGCGTCGAACAGGTTGGACACGTCGGCGCCGAGTTCAAGTTCCCTGACCACCCTGGGGAAACGGAAGGTGTAGGCCAGCTGCACGTCGGTGAGGCTGTAGGCGGGAAGGGACCTCGCTTCGTTCTGGGTGTTGTCGAGGTACATGCGGCTCACGTAGCCGGTATGGATCACTGTCCTGAAACCGCCGAAGCGCAGGGTGGCGAAGCCGTTGAGTATGGCCGAAGGCGAGAAGGCAAGGGCGCCTTCGGAGTAGTGGATGACCCTGACCCCGCTGGCCGCAACCCAGTCCTCGACGTACTCGTCGAAGTCGAGAAGACGGTTGCGGCTCAGGGCTGCGTTGGCCTCGAGGGTAAGCCAGCGCACGGGAGTCCAGTCGCCGGTCAGTTCGACACCGGCGCGGTAGGAGTCGGGGATGTTGGTGGTAAGGGCCTCGCCGATGTCGCTCACCTCGCCTGTCTGGACGAGCTGGTCGCGGTAGCGCATGTAATAGAGATTGACTCCGGCGTGCCAGAAGGAGCCGTCAATGCTGTATCCGGCCTCGGCGTCGATGAGCTTCTCGGCCTTGGGGGCGGGATACTTGCCGTTGTCGGTGAAATTGTTGCGCTCGGGCTCCCGGTGGCTCATCGCAAGCGACGCATACGCCCGGTGGGGCCCGGAGGCGAAATTCAGTCCCGCCTTGGGGTTGAAGAAGTTGTAGCGCTGGTCTACGTCGAGGTAGTGCCTCTGCGGATTGCCGTCGGCGTCGACGTAATACTTGTCGTTGTAGCCGTCGGTGATGTAGCGCACGTGGCGGAACTGCAAGTCGCCGAAGAGGCTCCAGGCATCGGAGAGGCTGTACGTGGCCTTGACGAAGGCGCTGACGTCGGTCTTGGTGGCGTCGGAGTCATAGTATTTGTAGTGGCCCAGGGCCAGATCCGTATATTCGGAGTACAAGCTGCTTTGGAGAAGGGCGTCACGCAGGCCGGCATCGCCCAGGTATGTGAGGTAGCCGTAGTGGTTGCCCTTGAACTGCTGGGCGGACAGGCCGGAGAGCAGCTCGAGGCGGCCGGGAGTCCAGCTGAAGTTTGCAACTGCTCCGTATGTATCCTGGGTAAGGCCCTTCTTGCGGACGAAATCGGAGCGCTTGACAGTTACCGCGTTACCTGAAGCGTCGGTGTAGGTAAGGTTGGGTATGCCGTACTTGAGCAGCTTGTTGTTGTAGCGGAACTCCTCGTACCAGCCGTAGCCTGAAGTGTAGTGGGCAGAGACTGACAGCCGGGTGTTCTCACCGGGCATCCATGCGAAATTGAGGATGTGGTGGTCCTGCCAGAAATTGTCGGTGGTGCGGGGCCAGAGGGAGCCGTCGAGCATCGAGTAGCGCCGGGTGCTGTAGTTGTTGCCGTCGATGATGAGCCGCTCGTAGAGGGAGTTGTACTTGCCCAGGCCGACATTGTAGAGGTCTGTATAGGTGCGGATGCCTGTGGCTTCGCCGAAGGTGCCGTCCATCAGGGAAAGGTCGTCGGTACCGGCGGTGACGCCGTTCCAGGCCTGGCCGGTGGTCTCGTAGTTGCCGAGCAGCCTGTAGGACAGGGACCAGTCGGAGCCGAGCCATGCAAGGGATGCCGAATAGCTGCCGGAGTTGCCTGCGGTGCCGTGAAGGTAGCCGTCGGTAGCAGTGTTGTACCATGCGGCATCGAACACGAGGTGCTTCCAGAACAGGCCGGTCGAGGCGCGCACTCCCATGTGGCGGGTGTTGTACGAGCCCCAGGACAAGGTAGCCTCGCCCTCGGGGACGAGGGAAGGAGAGCGCGAAGCGAGGGCGATGGAGCCTCCGAAAGCGCCGTCGCCGTTGGTTGAGGTGCCGACGCCGCGCTGTATCTGTATGCTGCCGAGGAGGGACGAATAGGAGTTCATGTTGGCCCAGAAGACGGTCTGGTCTTCGGGAGAATTGAGGGGGACGCCGTCGAGGGTGACGTTGATGCGCGAGCCGCCGGCTCCCCTGATGCGCATGTACGTGGTGCCGGTGCCGACACCGTTTTCGCTCCAGGCTATGACGCCGGGCGTGCGGGAAAGCAGGAAGGGCAGTTCACGCCCGGTGGTCGAAAAATCACCGAGCCTGGCTCCGCCTATGTTGGCGACGGCAAAAGGGGCGTTCCCGGATGCACGCACCGCGCCCACGACAGCTTCGCGGAGCTGTTCGACCACGAGGGAATCAGCCTGCTGGGCCGAAAGAGAAAAAGCTGCACCGGCGCTCAGGACCAGGGGCAGCAGGAAATACTTGAAATGGTTTTTCATAAGTCGTTATATTTCTTCTCCGTCTATGATGAACGGAATGTCGGAGGCTACGGACGAGGAGTTGGAGATGGAGAGGATGCCATCGACTATGTATCGCTGCATGCCGCGCCAGGGGAGCATACCGTTGTATTCCTTGTAGTGAAGTTCGACGAACTTGCCGCTGCAGCGCATGAGGGTGTCGGCGACGCCTTTGTCGACTACGGAAAAATTAAATTCGTTGGACTGGATGCCGGTGCCGGACTTGGAGCCGCGGAAGCCGGTCATGATGAGGCGGCCTTCGTAGGTCTTCCATATCCAGCCCTTGTAGACTATCTGGTTGAGTTCTCCCGCCTTGACGCCCTCGCCGAGCACGAAGTAGAACTTGAAGTAGACAAAGCCTGCCGCCACGAGAAGCAGCACTGCGATAAGCGAAGAGATGACTTTGGTCTTGGTTTTCATGATATGTGACGCTTTTGGAACTACAAATATAATAAATTTCTTAAATTTGCCCTCCGAAATGAGCAGTCACAAAATATTGGCCTTCCTGCTTTCCGTCTATGCCCTGCTGGCGGGATTGTGCTTCGTCATGCCCGAAGACGGCCTGCAGATAGGCCCCCTCTCGCTGGTCTTCCCCTCCCCCTCCGACATCAAGGAGATTTTCGTCCCCTCCGAAAAGGCGCCCGCCGGCCCCACGCCAGAGGAGCTGATGGAGCAGCGCATGGCCGAACTGCGCCAGGCCGAACAGGACCGCTTCCTCACATATTTCAGCGAGAATCCCGCCCGCATATACTTCCCCGGCGACAACGTAAAGTATTTCGACCCCTTCTTCGCCTCGCTCGACGACGCCCGCACCAAGCCCGTCCGCATACTCCACTACGGCGACTCCCAGATCGAAGAGGACCGCATCACGAGTTCCCTTCGCGACGGCCTGCAGGGCCGTTTCGGCGGAGGCGGCCCCGGTCTCATGCCCTTCGGCCGGCCCTACTACACCGTGCGCTACTCGCAGACCTCCACCGCCACCCTAGGCCGCTACCTCATTTTCGGCGAGGGCAACCGCCGCTCCGACGGCCGATACGGCATCATGGGCCAGATGGCAAGGTGCGACACGAGCGTCTTCACCACTGTCTCTGCCGCCAAGTCCAACAAAGCCCCCGGGCGCAGCTTCAACCGCCTCACCATGCTCGCCAGCGGCAAGCTCAACGTCAAGCTCAACGGCAGGCAGTACAGTCTCTCCACCGCCGGCACGCAGGTCGGACGGCTTTCCGTCTCCCTCCCCGACAGCAGCAGCACCGTACGCTGGAGCACCTGGGGCAGCGCCGACATATACGGCTTCCAGCTTGACGACTCGCTCGGCGTGAGCGTCGACAACATCCCCATGCGCGGCTGCGCGGGCACCGTCTTCACCCGTATGAACGGAGCCCAAATCGAGGAATACGTCACGGCCGGCAACGTCCGCATGATTATCCTCCAGTTCGGCGGCAACGCCATGCCTTACCGCAAAAGCCCCAAGGCGATAAGCGAATACAAGGTCTCCCTCTGCAAGCAGATAAGCCGCCTGCGCGAGCTGGCCCCCGACGCCGTAATCCTCTTCGTCGGGCCCTCCGACATGTCCACCAGCGTCAAGGGCAAGATGCAGACCTATCCCCACCTGCCCATGATGGTCGATTCCCTCAGGGCGGCCGCCACCGAATCCGGCGCCGCTTTCTGGGACATGTACTCGGCGATGGGCGGCGAAAATTCCATGGTCGACTGGGTCAAGGCCCGTCCCCAGCTCGCCGGCAGCGACTACGTGCACTTCACCCCCCGCGGTGCCGAGGCCATAGGCAACCTGCTCCTCGAGTCGCTCCTGCTCTATTACGACTATTACCGCTATCGCGAGGACGGCAAGGCCGAATGAAACGAGCCCTCCTCATACCCGCCCTGCTGCTCCAGGTCACGCTGCTGCATGCCCAGGAACTCCCCTCCTGCGCCCGCGCCGACTACTCGCACCTTATCATCCCCGGCGACAGCCTCCTGCTGCACAATTTCGCCCGGCGCCTTGACGCCGTCCGCGAATGCCCCGACAGCAGCGCCACCATATGGCACATCGGCGGCTCCCACGTGCAGGCAGGATGGTTCCCCTCGCGCCTGAGGCACAATTTCGATTCTCTCGGCCGCTACCCTTCCGCCGGCCGGGGCTATATCTTCCCCTATCCCATAGCCCACACCAACTTCGACCGCAGCTACCGCGTGGGCTACGACGGCGAGTGGGAAGGAAGCCGCAGCTGCAACCCCAACAAGAACCTCCCCGTCTCCCCTTCCTACGGTATCATGGGCATAGCGGCCTACACCGCCGATTCCCTCGCCGCATTCAGGCTGTACACGCCGGAGCCCTTCTCGAGCCTGCGCATCATGGGCGAAGCTTCCGACACGCTCGTCGTGCCCCTCGTGCTTGCCGGATGCGACACCCTCCGCTGCCGTCCCGACACCCTCCTGCATGGATTCGTGGCAGATTTCCCCTGCCCGGTCGATTCGGTTCAGGTCGTGCCCTGCCTCAGGAACGGACAGCATTTCATCGTCACAGGCCTGCTTCCCTCCCTTCCTGATCAGACCGGGCTGACTTTCCTTTCCACGGGCGTCAACGGCGCCCGCACCACCACATGGCTCGACCGCTGCCCCGAATTCACCAGGGAGATGGCGCTCGTCCACCCCGACCTCGTGATTCTCGGACTCGGCATTAACGACAGCACCATGCCCGCCGCCGATTTCCGTCCCGAGAAGTTCAAGAGCAACTACAGGCGCCTGCTTGACGCCATACGCGAAACCGCGCCCGGCTGCGCCTTCGTCTTCATCAGCAACAACGACTCCTGGCGCTACGTCCGCCGCCGCATGGTCCACAACGACAACGGCGAGGCCGTAAGGCAGGCCATGCTCGAGCTCGCCAGCGAGTACGACGGCGCCCTGTGGGACCTTTTCGGCATCATGGGCGGCAACGGCAGCGCAAGCGAGTGGCGCGAGGCCGGCCTGATGAAAAAAGACCGCATACACTTCACCCGGGAGGGCTATGAACTGCTGGGCGACATGCTCTACGACGCCATCATCGAAGCCTGCCAGTGACCATGGGACACATCTTCGCATACGACCCCTCCTCGCCTCTGGTGTTCACCCAGTTCTACTTCTGGGCCTTCTTCGGGATAGTGTACGCCATCTTCTCGCTGGTCAAGAGCAAGCGGCTCCTGCGCAACGCCTTCCTCTTCTTTGCGAGCCTTTTCTTCTATTACAAGACGAGCGGCCTGTCGATTCTCATCCTGCTGTTTGTCATCTGCTCCGACTTCTTCATCGCCCGCCGCATGGTACGCCATGCCCCGGGAAGCTGGAAAAGGCGCCTTTTCCTGATAATCAGCGTCACCATCGACCTGGGCATACTCTGCTATTTCAAGTACGCCTACTTCCTGACCGACGTCCTGAATTCCGTCACCGGACTCAACTTCAAGGTGGTCAACGTCTTCGCCGAGCTGGGCAACGCCATCTCCGGCAGCGGCCGCTTCAACGTCGACTCCATAGTTCTCCCGGTCGGCATCTCCTTCTTCATCTTCCAGATCATCAGCTACAGCGTCGACGTGTACCGGGGCGACGTGAAGCCGGTGCGCAACATCCTCGACTTCGGCTTCTACGTGAGCTTCTTCCCGCAGCTGGTGGCAGGTCCCATCGTGCGCGCGTCGGAGTTCATCCCCCAGCTCTACAAGGAGTTCTCGCTGAGCCGCCGGCAGTTCGGAATCGCCGTGTTCTGGATACTCAACGGCCTCGCCAAGAAGGTGATGCTGAGCGACTACATCGCCGTCAACTTCATCGACCGGGTATTCGACAATCCACTGCTGTTCACCGGTTTCGAGAACCTCGCCGCGCTCTTCGGCTATTCCTTCCAGGTCTATGCCGACTTCTCCGGCTACACCGACATAGCCATCGGCGTCGCCATGCTGATGGGCTTCTACCTTCCCACCAACTTCAACTCCCCCTACAAGGCTCCCAACCCGCAGGATTTCTGGCGCCGCTGGCACATGTCGCTGAGCCGCTGGCTGCGATCCTACCTCTATATTCCCCTGGGAGGCAACCGCAACGCCTCCTTCGGCACCTACTTCTGGATAGTGCTGTTCGCCCTCATCGCCCTCATCCTTTCCGGCAGTTGGGTGGTGTCGGTCCTCATCGTGGCCGCGGGAGGATCCATGCTGCTGCTGGCACGCCTGAGGCCCGGCAGCCGCAAGAAGCTCTTCTCCAACATCAACCGCTTCATCACAATGCTCTTCGGAGGCATGTGGCACGGAGCCAGCTGGAACTTCATCATCTGGGGCGGGCTCAACGGAATAGGCATGATAATCTACATCCTGTGGAAGGACATGAAATGGGGCCTGAGGCTCCTCCTGACGGGCATCTGCGCCATAGGTCTAGGCGCGCTGCGCCATTTCGAGGCGGCCCCGGTCTGGAACATCCTCTCGGTCTGGATGGCCGTCATATTCGCAGCGACCCTGATTCGCTTCGTCTACCACCTCTTCAGGCCCGATGCAATGGGTGCCCCAAGCGGCGGAATGGACCGCATACACCCCCGCAACAGGCCCAGGGGCCGCGATGCCTGGACCGCATGGGCCGGGACCGTATGGGCAGTGGCCCAGACCTTCACCTTCATCACCTTCACCCGCCTTTTCTTCCGCAGCGGCTCCAACCTCGACCCCGCAACCGCCAACCAGGTTGCCTGGGCCACGGCCAAGAACATGGTCCATCAGATAGGGTCCCCGTGGGATGTATCGGTGATTCCCGATGTCGTTTCCGCTTACTGGAAGGTCTTCGCCCTCGTCGCCGCCGGAATGGTGATACACCTGCTCCCGGCCCGCTTCAAGCGCCGCTGCCGCATACGCTTCGCCTCGCTTCCCCTGCCCCTTATGGCAGTGGCGGCAGCCTTGATAATCTTCGTGCTATACCAGTTCGTCACGGCCGACACCCAGCCTTTCATTTATTTCCAGTTCTGATTTCCGGCCCGGGGCTGCCGGGAATCGGATTATTTTCGTACCTTTAGGGGTATGAAACGACTTTTTGCCCTTTTGCTGCTTTCGGTCCTGTCTATTGGCCAGGCCGCAGCACAGGAAGCCCCCCGCTGGCTTCGAAAAAACGCAATCTCCCCCGACGGCACCCAGGTCGCCTTCTCTTACAAAGGCGACATCTACGTAGTCAGCTCCCAGGGCGGCACGGCCTTTCAGGTCACCAGCAATCCCGCCTACGACTCCGACCCGGTCTGGACTCCCGACGGCAAGCAGCTGTACTTCAGCTCCTGGCGCGAAGGCAGCAAGGACATCTGGCTCACCACCCCGGCCGGAGGCGTCCCCAGGCGCATCACCGATTACCCCGGGGCCGAAACCCCCAAGGCCGTCATGCCCGACGGCCGCATAGCCTTCACCGCCAACCTCCAGGCCGATGTCTCCTATGGCGAATTCCCCGGCAGGGCGCAGGTCTGGACCGCCGGCTCCGACGGCTCCCGTCCTTCGCTTCTCACTTCCCTCACCATGTCCGAGATAAGCGTCAGCCCCGACGGCTCCATCCTGTACGAGGACTACAAAGGCTACGAAGACCCGTTCCGCAAGCACCACACCTCCTCCGTCACCCGCGACATATGGCTCCTGCGCAGCGGCAAGTTCACCAAGCTCACAAGCTACGAGGGCGAGGACCGCCAGCCCGTATTCTGCTCCGACGGCGACTCCTATTACTACATAAGCGAACAGGACGGCACCACCCTCAACCTCTGGAAGGGCAGCATCAGCGCCCCCTCCGCCGCCCGCCGCATCACCTCCTACACCAAGGACCCCGTCCGCTACGTATCCGTGGCCCGCAACGGCACCGTCTCCTACTCCCAGAACGGCGACCTGTACATCCTCGAGGAAGGATCCGCGCCCCGCAAGCTCGAAATCGCCCTCTCCCGCGACGCCAGCGAGCGCGACATGCTCAAGCTCAACTTCACCGGCCAGGCCACCTCGATGGCAGTTTCGCCCGACGGCAAGGAAATCGCCGTCGTGATAAGGGGCGACGTCTTCGTCACCTCAACCGAATTCAACACGACCCGCCGCATCACCAACACCCCCGAACAGGAGCGCGACGTGACCTTCGGCAAGGACGGCCGCGAGCTATACTACTCCGCCGAGCGTGACGGCCACTGGGGCGTCTGGCGCACCGTTCTCACCGACAAGAAGGACAAGCTCTTCACCTACGCCACCAATACCAAGGAGGAACTCTTCTCCGAGCCCGGCGAGACCAGCTTCGCCCCCGACGTCTCCCCCGACGGCAAATGGGTCGCCTACCTGCGCGACCGCACCGAGATAGTCATCAAGCCCGCAAAGGGCGGCAAGGTGCGCTCGCTCCTCAAAGGCGCCAACTACTCCTACCGGGACGGCGACCAGGGCTTCGAATGGAGCCCCGACAGCGAATACCTCCTGTCCATCTACCAGGCCGCCGGCGGCTGGAACAACACCGACATCTGCCTCATAGAAATCGACAACGGCAAGATAACCGACCTCACCCGGAGCGGCTATTCCGACGGCGGCTTCCGCTGGGCCCTCGGCGGCAAGGCCATGACCTGGACCTCCGACAAGAACGGCTACCGCAGCCACGGCAGCTGGGGCTCCCACGACGATGTCTACATCATGTTCTTCGACGGCAAGGCCATGACCGAATTCACCTACGACAAGGAGGACGAAGAACTCGAAAAGCTTCTCAGCGGCAAGAGCGAAAAGCAGCTCGCCAAGGAAGAGAAGAAGGATTCCCTCGCACAGGAGCGTCCCAAGAAGCTCGACCTGCTGCTCGAAGGGCGCGAGGACCGCATCCGCCGCCTCACCTCCAGCAGCGCCGCCTACGGCGACCATTACCTGTCCAGGGACGGCAGGACCCTCTACTACATCGCCCCCCTCGAAAACGGCCGCGGCCTCTGCGCCAAGGACCTCCGCAAAGGTGACGTCAAGGTCCTCGCCCGCGGCGTTTCCGGCAGCATCACCCCTTCTGCCGACGGCAAGGAACTCTTCGTCTTCTCGGGCCGCGGCATCTCCAGAATCACTCTCGCCAACGGCCAGTCCAAGCAGATCGGGTTCTCGGGCGACTTCGAGTACAAGCCCCGCGCCGAAAGGGAATACATCTTCGAACATATCTGGAAGCAGGTCAAGGAGAAGTTTTACGACCCCGGCCTGCACGGCGCCGACTGGGACTACTGCCATGCCAATTACGCGGCTTTCCTCCCCTACATCGACAACGGCTTCGACTTCCAGGAAATGCTCTCCGAAATGCTGGGCGAGCTTAACGGCTCCCACACCGGCGCCCGTTACCGCCCCGACCCGGACGAGGGCCTGGGCAGGCTGGGCGTCCTGTACGACCTGTCCTACACGGGCGAAGGCCTGCGCATCGCCGAGGTGCTTCCGGCCGGCGTGCTCAACCTCGCCGACAGCGGCATCAAGGCCGGCGACATGGTCATGGCCATAGACGGCCACCGCATCGCCGCGGGCGAAAACTGGTTCCCCCTTCTTGTCGGCAAGGCCGGCAAGAAAATCCAGGTCACCGTGCGCAAGGGCGGCAAGGAGGAGGATCTCATAGTCAAGCCCGCCGCAAATGAATCGGCCCTCATGTACCGCCGCTGGGTACGCCAGAGGGAAGAGATTGTCGAGCGTCTGTCGGGCGGCCGCATTGGCTACGTACATGTACAGGGAATGGATTCCCCCTCGTTCCGCGAGGTCTATTCGAAGGCTCTCGGCAAGTACCGGGGCTGCGAGGCGCTGATAGTCGACACCCGCCACAACGGCGGCGGCTGGCTCCACGACGACCTGGTCACCTTCCTTGGCGGCAAGGCTTACGTTGAATGGTCGCCAAGGGGCCAGCACATCGGCACCGAGCCCTACAGCAAATGGAACAAGCCTTCCTGCGTCCTCGTGGGCGAGGACAATTATTCCGACGCTTCGGGCTTCCCGTACGCCTACCGGGCGCTCGGCATAGGCAAGCTCATCGGCATGCCTGTCCCCGGCACCATGACGGCCGTGTGGTGGGAGACCCAGATCAACCCCCGCATCGTGTTCGGCATCCCGCAGGTGGGAGGCTGGATGATCAAGGAGCAGCGCTACATGGAGAACTACCAGCTCGAGCCGGACGTACGCGTAGCCAACGACCCCGAGTCCCTCCTCCAGGGCCGCGACCCACAGCTCGAGAAAGCCGTCCAGGAAATGCTCCGCAGCCTGTGACAGGGCTGCTTGCGGGAGTTTATTCTTCCGGCTCAGGCCGCTTGAGCTTTCCGATAGCATGTTCGAGCCCCACTGTGGGCTCGATTATGTTATATGCCTCCCAGAATGCGGGATCGGCATAGAACTGCGTCTTGTCGGCGAGGGAGGCCGAGGAGCGGAATTCGTCGGCGCGCGGTATGGGCACGGCGGCGGCCCCGGTGTAGCGGTTGGTGACGACCATCTCGGTGACGGCGGTGTAGTCCGTGTGCAGGAGTTTCTTGCGCCAGTCGCACGCAAAGCGGAATCGGGTCCTCAGGTAGCTCAGGCGGTAGCGGCCGTCGTCTTCGGGTTTGTAATTGATTTCCAGCCACATTTCGCGGGGCTTGAAGCGAAGGCCCGCGGGCTTGCGTACGAGCATGGACCGGGTGGCTTTGTCGGGGTCGCTCATGTCGAGCGAGGCCTCTATGCGGGAGATGGCAAAAGTGATCTGGTCGATGTAGACCTTGCCGTAATGGAGGGCATATTCCTCCTCTGAGGCGGGAGAAAAGGCGATGACGAACTGCCGTCGGCCGTCTATCACGTCGGGGGCAAGGAGTTCGAAATTGTAGAGGGGCAGGAGGGTCTCGTCGAAAACGAGGTCCCTCTTCTTGACGAGGTCGAAATTGACTGCCATCACGGGGCCGCCGATGACCTTGACGCCAAGGGTGTCGGACTGGCGGGGACTGGTGAGCAGGCGGCTCTTGCTCACGGAGGCGCGGTCGCGGCCGAAGGGATTGTCCGTCGAAGCCTTGTACATTCTGGTTACGGCCTCGGACACATAGATGAAGCGCTGGCGCTTGCGGACGGTCTCGCGGTAGAAGCAGTCGAAGAGCTCGGGCTGATCGGCGCCGTTGTATGGTATGCGCGAGATGGCGTAACGCAGGAGCTCCCTTGCCTCGCCCGAGACCACGGTGGCAGGAACGAGTTCGAGGCTGCCGCGGGAAAGTCGGACGTTCATGGTGGCGCCGCTGACGGGAAGGGTGCGGGAATCATAGCCCAGCAGCGTAAAGCAGACATGCTCGGGCTCGGTGTCCGACTTGATGACGAAGGTGCCGTCGCTGTTGGTTACGGTGGCGTATGCGGTGCCGGGGATGGTGACGGCGACGGCATCGAGCGGCTTGAGGGAACCCGCATCGCGCACGGTGCCCCTCACGCTGTACCGAAGCGAATCCTGCTGGGCATATGCCGGAAGCCCGAGAGCTGCAAGCAACAGCACCAGAAACAATATGCGCGCCCTTGCCTTCATGTCTGCAAATATAGAAAAATTCAGATATTTACGGCAACGTACAATCGAAAAAGGATGGCTCGGTGAGTCATCCTTTCCGGTAGGGACGGTCGGATTCGAACCGACGACCTCTTCAATGTGACTGAAGCGCTCTAAACCAGCTGAGCTACGCCCCTGTATCCCAAAACGGGAGTGCAAATATGAGAATAATTCCTCAAAAATGCAAGCCTCCCGTTCAGGTTTGATTATTCGGGCATCTGGGCGCCGTAGTCGGCGACTTTGCCGAAGAGGTCCTTTGCCTTCTCCCAGGGGTACTTGTTGAAGTACATGCTGGGACGCACTATTTCGCTGCCCTGCTGGTTGAGGCCGAATGCACGGTTCAGCTGGTTGGCGACAGAATTTGCGTCATAACTCTGCGACTGTATGATTTTAAGGGTCATATAGCCCTCGAGATATGACTGGTCGATTGCATTGAGGAACGCATCGTTGCCGGCAGGCAGTTCCTTGTTGCCCTCATACTTGGGGCCGATCTGCTCGGCTTCTTCGATCCTGGCGGCAGACACGGATATGGTGGCCTTGCCGGCAGAGGCTATTTCAAGGTCCCTCTTGTTTGCAAAGAAATAGTTGTCGTACAGATTGCTCTGCTTTGCTTCCTCAAGAGCCTTGGTATTCTCATAGCGGCACCTCTCAACTCCGCAGTTGCTGTTGCAGCCGAAGATGTTGTTGTGGCAGTCGATGGTACGGATACCGTTCATGAAGCGGAAACCCTGACCCATGTCTTCGAAGGTCTTGGTACGCGTCCAGGTAAAGAGCACGGTATTGTGATGGAAGTCGAGGGACACCTGGTCAATCTCCTTCTCGTTGGTGGAGCCGGCAATCTGGCACGCTGCGTAACGGTTGGAAACGAAAACATTGTTGCAAATTTCCATGTGTCCTTTGCCCATCTGACCGGCAATGGCATAATCGCGGCAATTCACGAATATGCAGTTGGCGATACGCACATTGCCCTCTACGTCAAGATGCAGGGCATATTCGTCTCCATTTTGAAATCCCACCTTGGCAACGGCAGGCGAGGCGCCAAGTTCGATAAAGCGTCCCGTAAGTACGCCCTCGTTGGGGGTGCCCGTCCTCTCGTCGCTAACATCGGCTACGCAATAGAGATTGTTTTCACCGAAGTCGAACACGAAACCGTCAACTACCACATTCCCCAAGGGCCCGCGATAGTCGTAAGGGCGTCTTGCATTGATGTTGAAGAGAGGAGCTATGAATGCCTGCTCCTTGGGCTGGAACTTGGTGACGTACCTGATGACGTCGCGCTCGCTGAAGTCGGGAGAGTAGCCGCCGTAGAAGCTGAGGAACTTGCCCTTGTCGCTTTGACCGTTGCCGAACTGGCCGACCTCGATGTAGCCGCGGTCCATGTTGCCAAGGTAATTGCCCTCGGCGACGAGGATGACGTCATTGTCTTCTGCTACGCTGATGGCCTTCTGGAGGTCCTTCATGGGGGTCTGGGGGCTGAGGCCGTCTGCACGGGCGGAGCCTGTGGAGGCGCTTACGTAGTAAGTCTTGCCGGCGTTGGCAGAAGAGGCGTACTTGGCTTCGAGGGCCTTTTCCTTTGCGTCCTCCTTAGCGGTTTCTTTTGCCTTCTGGACGCCTTTGTTGACCTCGTTGCGGACGGAGCCGGCAACCTTGTTCTTGAGGGAGTTCAGGCTCTGGGCCTGCGCAGGAAGCACTGCGGCAACGGAGAGAACCGCTGCAAGAATAAAGGGAAACTTTTTCATACTGATATATTGAGTATTGTTGGTTTCTATCATGCAAATGTAATAAATTATCCAAAATACGCCAACTACAATTCAAGTTTCGCGCCAATATTCGGGAATTTTGGGTATATTTGCCACAAACACACATAGACATCATGGCTGACAATCAATTCTCCCCCGCCCCCCTGCCCTATGCGCAGGATGCCCTCGCCCCCGTCATCAGCGGGCAGACTGTCGAGTTCCACTACGGAAAACACCTCGCCACCTACATCAACAACCTCAATGCCGCCCTCCCGGGCAGCGGTCTGGAGGGCCGTTCCCTCGAAGAAATAGTCCGCATCGCCGAAGGCGGCCTCTACAACAACGCCGGTCAGGTCCTCAACCACACCCTCTACTTCCTGCAGTTCAAGCCCGCAGGCAACCCTTCCGTTCCCACCGGCCCCCTCTCAGATGCCATAGCCCGCGATTTCGGTTCCTTCGAGGAGTTCAAGGCCGAATTCGAAAAGAAAGGCGCCTCGCTCTTCGGCTCAGGCTGGGTATGGCTTTCCTCAGACATGAACGGCAAGCTCCAGATCACCCAGGAGCCCAATGCCGGCAACCCCGTCCGCCGCGGCCTCAAGCCCCTTCTCACCTTCGACGTCTGGGAGCACGCCTACTACCTCGACTACCAGAACCGCCGCCCCGCCCACCTCTCCGCCCTTTGGGAAATAGTCGACTGGGACGTCATCACGCAGCGGTTCCTCAGGTAAGTTCAAGAAAAAACCGGTCTCATTTTGAGGCCGGTTTTTCTCTTGCAACTTCTACGCTTCAGATCTAAAATGCACATCCAGTTGAGGGAAGGGGAAACGAAAGCCCGCTTTCGGAAGCTGGGTGTAGATGGCGTCGTTTATCGCAAAATTGACGGGCCAGTAATCTTCGCGGCGCACCCACGCGCGAAGCAGGAACACAACCGAGCTGTCAGAAAGCTCCTTCACGGAGGCGAAAGGGTCCTCCGCCCCGGGGGTGGAGGCGTCGAGTATGCGGGTGTCGGCCCTTGCGATTTCGAGAAGTTTGGCCTCGCATGCGGGGGCGTCGGTGCCGTATTCGAGGCTCACGGTCCAGTCGAGGCGGCGCAGCGGGTTGCGGGAATAGTTGTTGATGTTGCCGTTGGCGAGGGTGCCGTGGGGGATGGTGACGCTGCGGTTGTCGGGGAGGGTGATGCGCGTGGAGACTATTGACATCTCGGTCACGGTGCCGCTGTAGCCCTGGGCCTCGATGAAGTCCCCCACCTTGAAGGGCTTGAAGGCCAGGATGAGCAGACCGCCCGAGAAGTTCTGGAGCGTACCGCTGAGCGCCATGCCTATAGCTACGCCTCCGCCTGCGAGCAGGGCGGCGAGCGAAGTAGTATTGACTCCGAGCGTGCTTATGGAGATGACCACCAGCAGTATGGTGAGCACCACCGAGGTAAAGCTCGACACGAACGAGGCTACGGTCTTGTCGGTCTTGCGGGTCTCGAAGAACTTTCCGAGAGCCTTCTTTACAAGGCGTATGACCCATATGCCTACGACATATATGATTATGGCGAGCAGCAGCTTGAGGCCGAACTGTATCATGTCCTGCCCAAGCTGGCGCAGTGCAGACGACGGATCTGTGGCAAGGGCCTCGGCGAATGTGTCTGCCGACCTCTTGAGTGAATCGACCTTGCTCTGGTATTCTTCCGGATTGACGGTTGGAGTCTGAAGCAAAAACATGCTGCAAATGTAAGCATTTTTTTGCTGACTCTTTGATTTTAGCGGATAATCCACTATTTTTAGCGTCATTATGGCAGTAGAAACAGAGCGCAAATTTCTCGTCTCAGGCACCGCCTACAAGCAGGAGGCCGTCAAGTCGGACCGCATCACCCAGGGCTACCTCAGCAGCTGCCCCGGCCGCATCGTCCGCGTACGCATCCGCGGCGCCAAAGGCTACCTCACCGTCAAGGGCCCCAAGTCCCCCGGCGGCATGAGCTGCATGGAATGGGAAACCGAAATCCCCCTCCCCGACGCCAGGGCCCTTCTGGAAATCTGCGAACCCGGCGTCATCGACAAGATACGCCACCTGGTCCCCGTCGGATCCCACACCTTCGAGGTCGACGAGTTCCTCGGAGCCAACGAAGGGCTCACTGTAGCCGAAGTCGAGCTCTCCGGCGAGGACGAGGCCTTCGAGCGCCCCTGCTGGCTCGGCCCCGAAGTCACCTCCGACCCCAGGTACTACAACGCCTCCCTCTCAGTCAAGCCTTACAAGGAATGGCGGCAATGACCACCAAGGGCACAAAAAAAGGGCCTCCAGAAGGGGCCCCCGACAATCACTCAGTGCAAGATTACTCGCCCGGAGAGATAGCTCCCATGGGGCAGGCGTCTGCACAGGTGCCGCAATCGACGCAGATGTTGGGATCGATGGTGTAGACATCGCCCTCCTGGATGGCGCCGGTAGGACATTCGCCCTGGCAGGTGCCACATGCGACACAGGTGTCAGCTGAAATTTTGTAAGCCATAAGTTCAATATTTAAATGTGCAGCGCAAATTTACGGCCTTAAATTTGAATAAACAAGAATCGAAGCGTTTATTTTTATAAATTTGCAGTCATGAAAAGGATAATGACAATCGCCGCGGCACTGCTCCTGACAGCCGTCGGAGCATCGGCACAGAAAGATTTCGGCGGCATCGCCCGCTTCGACACCACCGTCCACGACTTCGGCAAGGTCGACACCCGCGACGGAGCCGTCAGCTGCTCCTTCACCGTCACCAACATATCCGAAGAGCCCCTCAACATCTTCGCAGTGACCACCACCTGCAGCTGCACCACCTCCACCTGGACCCGCGAAAGCATCGCGCCCGGCGCCGAGGGCAAGATAGAAGTCACCTTCACCAACGACGAAGGGCCCTATCCTTTCGACAAGACCCTCAACGTCTATCTCTCCGACATGGAAAAGCCCGTAGTGCTCCACGTCAAGGGAGTCTCCTACAACGGAAAGAAAAAGAAATAAAAGAAGCCGGCCTCGGGCCGGCTTCTTTTATTTCCAGACAGGAGCTTATTCGCGTTCGGCAGTCACGCCGGGGCGCATGACGACTTCGGTCAGGTTGCCGGAGGCAAGGACCTTGCCGACGGCATTTTTGATGCCCTCGGCGGAAAGGGCGGCCACGGCGGCTTCGTATTCGGCGTCATAGTCGAGGCCGTCGAAATTGTACCAGTAGCCTATCTCTTCCAGCCAGTAATTGTTGCGGAGGCGCTTCTCGGGGATGTTCTTCAGGAAGTTCTCCTTGACACGGGTCATCTGCTCGGCAGTGGGGCCATCCTCTGCAAGGCGCTGCAGACCGCTTACCGCAAGAGTGCGGAGCTTGTCGGCAGATGAGGGGTTGGTGTCGAAATACACCTGGATAAGAGCCACGTCGACGGGATACTTCTCAAGGCGTGTCGCAGCGGATGCTCCGTAGGTGCCGCCCTCCTCCTCGCGGAGGGTGTCGGTGTAAATCATGTTGAGGATATATGCGGCAGCCTCGAGATTGACCTGATCGGCCACGCTGTAGGTGACGTCGTAATTGTTATACAACTGGAACACCGTGGTCTTGGGGGTCTGCATGTCGACGGCAAAGTCGTTGGTTCCGCTGCCCTGGACGTAGCGCAGGCCGGTATCCTGCCATGAGAGAGGTTTGCGGCCCTTCGGGAGGGAGCCTATATATTTCTCGACCAGGGGCTTAAGCTCCTCCTCCGTGATATTGCCCACGATATAGAGCCTGGCCCCGGCGGCATCCTTGAAGAGCTTGCGGTAATTGCGTTCGACGACCGCAAGGTCGGCCTTGGAGAGGACCTCTTGGCTGAGTACAATGTTCCTGGGGCTGTCGCCGTAGATGGTACGGGTGAGTTCCTGCCCGAAGCGGAAGTTGGGAGTGGCGAGAAGGTTGGGCAGGACGGCCTCAATCTGGCCGATGCCGACATTCCACTCGTCGGAGTCGAATCTGGGATCGGTAAACTGGAGATACATCAGCTGGAATGCGGTTTCCAGGTCCCTGGGCTGGCAATTGGCCGCGATGCCGTGGCTTATGGAGTTTATGAAGGGCTCCCCGTGGACCTGCTTGCCGGCAAGCATCTTGGAAAGCGTCGTCTTGGAATATTTCGACACGCCGCTGTTACCCAGAAACAACGCCCAGACATTGTCCTCGAACGAAGGAAGATCCTCGTCGGAGATAAGGGACGAGCCTCCGTCCATGACAAGCCGCAGGAGGACCTGGTCTTTCTTGTAGTCGGTGGGAAGCCATGCCACCTTGACGCCGTTCTTGAGGGTCCACTCTGTGAAATCCCTGACTGCCTGACGGCTCTTCTTGACCTTGGAGCCCTTGAGGGATGCGGGATTGATGAGTTCGCTGTCTATCTGCTCCTCGGCATTGGCCTGGATCTCGGAAGCCTTGACGGCGTTGTACACGCCGAGAAGTTCCGCCTCGGAGGGATTGGCAAGGCCTTCTTTCTCGGGACCGTTGTAGAGGATGACGAGGTTGTCGTCGGTGATGATTTGGGCTACGACCTGATTGACTACGGGGGTCTGGAGCTGACTGAGTACCATCTTTGCAAGCTGGGCCTCGGTGGCGGGCTCCATGTAGGGAGTGTTGTTGAAGAAATTCCTGATTATGGGATAAACGAACTCGGAATTCTGGCGGGACTCGGCGCCTTCGGCCCTCTTGTCGAGGCGGCTCTGTATCTCATCGCGGGCGCGGGCTATTTCGGAATCGGTGAAACCGAAGCGCTTCATCTTCTCGATTTCGGTGTAAAATGCCTCCAGGGCGCTGAGGACCTCGCCTTCCCTGAAGGAAACGCTGCCTATCACGGCATCGACTGTCTCGCAGAGCTGGCCGGTGCCGAAGCTGCCGCTGAGGAACGGGGCGTCGGGTTTGGAGGTGATATCGCCGAGGCGCTCATTCATCACGGTAGAAATCAGAGACTTGAGGAGGTCCATGGTAAAGGCTACGTCGGTATTGTTGAGCTCCCTGGGAAGAGGGTCGCTCTTCCAAATCATGTCTATGTCACAGTTGGTTGCCTCGGGGTCGGTCACTATGCCGACTATGGGCTCGGGGTTGTCGGGAACCTTGATTACATCCTTGGCCTTGGGATCGACCGGGGCGGGGATATCGGCAAAGAGGGCCTTTATCTTGGACTCGACCTGGTCGACATCGACGTCTCCGACTACTATGACGGCCTGGTTGTCGGGACGGCACCAGGTCTCGTAGAAACTGACTATGCTCTCACGCTTGAAGGTCTCGAGGTTTTCCTGGCTGCCGATGAGGGAGCAGTCGGCGTACTTGGAGCCCTTGTACATGTACTGCTTGTTCTGCTCGTACATGCGCCAGGAGGCATTGCGGCGGGTGCGGCGCTCCTCGATGATGACTCCCCTCTCGGCGTCGATCTCTTCCTGTTCGTTGAGCACGAAGTGGGAATAGTCGTGGATGGCCAGAAGGCAGGTATCGAGTATGCCCTCGCGCGTGACGGGGATGTTGTTGAGCATGTACTGGGTGACTTCTACTCCGGTGGAGGCGTTGATGTTGCGGCCGAACTCGGCGCCTATGCTCTGGAGATACTCAAGCAGCTGCTTGCCGGGGAGGTTCTTGAGGCCGTTGAAGCACATGTGCTCGAGGAAGTGGGCGAGGCCGTCCTGGTCGGGGGTTTCCTGGATGGCGCCCACGTGGGTAGCCAGGTAGAACTCCGCCCGCTGGGCAGGCTTGTCGTTGTGGCGGATGTAGTAAGTGAGGCCGTTGTCGAGCTTGCCGACGCGGGTGGCAGGGTCGTTGGGCAGGGGGGTCTGGGCGCCGGCCGCGAAACTCAGGCCGAGCGCGGCGGCAAGGATAAAGATGAATTTTTTCATATTGTTTAACATGATAATTTTTGCAAATATAATAAGTATTTATTGAATTGCAATATTATTTGAGCGCTTTCTGGAAAGCCCTCGCATTTTTGTTGTGACCCTCGAGGGTACGGGCAAACACGTGCGTGCCGTCAAAATTGGGGCTGGCGCAGAAATAGAGGTTGCCGCCGCCGCGGTTGGGATTGAGCACGGCCTCGAGATACTCGCGGTCGGGGACGTTTATAGGGGCGGGAGGCAGGCCGGAATATTTATAGGTATTATATGGAGAATCGAATTCAAGGTGCCGGTACAGGATGCGCTTGAGGGCATAATCATAGCAGTATGCGACAGTGGGATCGGCCTGCAGGAGCATGCCGCGGTCGAGGCGGTTGAGGTACACGCCGGCAATCATAGCTAGCTCGGGCTTGTAGTTCGACTCGCCCTTCACTATGGAGGCGAGGGTGACGACCTGCCGGGGAGTGAGGCCGAGGCCGGCCGCCTTGGACTTGTTTTCGTCTGTCCAGAAGGCATCGGAGGCCTTGCGGCATTTTTCGAGCACGTCGACGATGGAGGCGGTCCACATGATGTCGTACGTGGCGGCATAAAAGGCGCCGAAGACATTTTCGGTATTCACCCCGTAAGCGGCCATGAGCGCGGAATCTTCGAAAGCCTGCATGACCGAAAGGGAGTCAATCTGGAGCTGGCGGGAAATCTTGCGGGCAAGTTCCTGACGGGTGCGGAGCGAGCCGGAAAGCGTGAGCGAAACGGGGGTCTGCCAACCGTTGTTGAGCATACGGGCAAGCTGCACGCTGGTGGTCCTGGAGTCGATGCGGTAATGGCCGGGGGTGATGTATTCCGCAACTCTCTTGGATGCGAATACCTTGCGAAGGCGCTTTTCGCTCAGGATGTTGATCTTGTCGCGCAGGGAGGCGATGACCTCATCGGGGCCCTGGCCCGCAGTGACGTACAGGTCGGCCTTGCCGTAGAAATTGGGCATGCGGTTGTCGCGCAGCCAGTTGTATGCAACTGCGCCCCCCACAAGAAGCAGGAGCAGGCCGAGGGCGGCTATAATCTTTTTCATTTGCGGCGGAGGCGGATGGTGTCACCCTCCAGGGGACGGGCGTCTTCCCGAAGGCCGTTGAGGGAACAGAGGGCGGCGAGCTTGACGCCGAAACGCTGGGAGATGTCGCGGAGGGATTCCCCGCCGTCGCCGGCGATGTACTTGGAGAGGCCGCGTGCCGCCTGGCGCTTCTTGGGCTGGAGGTAAACGACCTCTCCGGCCTTGAGGGGCTCGTCGTAGCGGAGGTCGTTGAAGCGGAGTATCTCGCCGAGGAACAGGCTGTTGGCGTTGGCAAGCGACTGATATGTGTCGCCCTCGACTGCGTAGACGCAGGTGACGCCGTTGATCTGGAAGACGTCGCGGGAAAGGGAGAAACGGACTTCCTCGCGTGCGGCGGCAGGCAGGACTTCGACCGCCTGCTCGATGGCGAGGGGCGGCTCGGGGAGTTCATCCGCCTGTGTGGAGTCGTACTTGTAGAGCTCGTAGTCTTCGATTACCTTGATGAGCTTCTCGGCATACTTGGGATCGGTGGCGTAGCCTGCTTTCTTGAGGCCGCGGGCCCAGCCCTCATAGTCGGTGGGATCGAGGTCGAAAAGGGATTTGTAGCGGTCCTGGTAGCGGAGGAAGTCGGAGTGGTCCTTGAAGGAGGCGGCGGCATTGGAATACACCCGGAAGCATTCGCCTGCCTTGTCGTCGTCGAGGTAGGTCTTGCGGCCTTTCCAGTCGGAGTGGCACTTAATGCCGAAATGGTTGTTGGACTTGCTGGCGAGGGTGGACTCCCCTGCCGCGGACTCCACGAGGCCCTGGGCAAGGGTAATCGATGCCGGCACGCCGGTGCGTTTCATTTCGGACACGGCGATTGAGGAATATTTGTGTATGTAGTTCTGGTAAGCGCCAGGGGATGCGGCGGTAACCAGGAGAAATACAAGCAGTAAAGCGGATATCCTTTTCACGGGGGCTAAGATACTAAATTTCGAAGACATCTCCATCATTTGCAGCAACCGTGCCAGGGAAAACTTCGCGGCACTCGGACAGCAGGGCGTCGAAATCGGTGATGCGCGACGAGTAGTGGCCGATTATGAGCCTCCCGGCACCGGCCGCAAGGGCACATTCGGCAGCCTGGCGTCCGGTTGAATGGAAGCGGTCGGCGGCCTTGGACGCCATGTCGTCCGGGTAGGTGGCCTCGTGGTAGAGACAGGTCACGCCGCGCACCCAGTCGGGAAGCCGGGGGAAGGGGGCCGTGTCGGAGCAATATGCGTAGGATTTGGCCCTGTAGGCCGGATTGGCCTCGGCGTGACGGGGAGTGACTGTTTCGTCGAAGCGGTAACCGTAGCACTCTATCTTGTGCACAAGGGGGAAAGCGCTGACGGTAAGAAACTTGGATACGTGAATCTGCCGGGGCTCCTTGCAGTCGAGGGGATGGAAGCGGAGCTCGTAGCCGTCGTATTCGCCGAAGAAACTGCGATAAAAGCCAAGCACGCTGCCAAGAGCCTGCGGCCCGTATATGTCGAGGGGCGCGGTGCGTCCGTACATGGCCATGGTGTTGAGCAGGCCGAAAATGCCGAAGACGTGATCTCCGTGGATGTGGGAGATGAAGATGGCCTCTATCTTGAGGAATGACAGATGGCAGCGGCGTATCTGCTGCTGGGTGCCTTCGGCGCAGTCGACAAGAAACAAGCGCCCTCCTGCGGAAAGCATTTGGGCGCTTGGATTCCTGTCCGAGACGGGCATGGCCGAGGCCGTACCCAGTGTCGTAAGGGTGAAGATCATTTATGCTCCTTTCTCGAGCTTCTCCTTGAGGGCCGCGAGGGCGTCGATGTCGCCGAGGGTGGTCTTCTCTACGGTGGAGTTGACCTTCTTGACGGCTTTCTTGGTGTTCTCGGCCTCGGAGGCGGCGGCCTTCTCCTTCACTTCCTGATAGGTGCGAAGGTGGCTGAGGATGATGCGGCGGGTGCTGCGGCGCAGCTCGACGACCTTGAACGGGAGGGTCTCGCCTGCGACTGCGCTCTTGCCGTCTTCCTTGACGATTTCGCGGTTGAAGGCGAATCCTTCGGCCTCGCCGTCGAGGGTGATCTGGGCGCCTTTGTCGGTGACGCTGGCGATGGTGCCCTCAACTGTGGAACCTACGGGGTACTTGGCCTCGATCTCGTCCCAAGGGTTGGTGGTGAGCTGCTTGCGGCCGAGGCTGAGCTTGTGGTTGGTCTCGTCGAAGTCGAGAATCTGGACGTCGATGGTGTCGCCGGGGGCTACAACTTCTGAAGGGTGCTTGATCTTGTTCCAGCTGAGGTCGGAGATGTGGACCAGGCCTTCTACGCCGTCCTCCAGCTCGGCGAAGACGCCGAAGTTGGTGATGTTGCGGACGGTGGCCTTCTGGCGGCTGCCAACGGGATACTTCTCGCGGATGTTTTCCCAAGGGTTGACGGTGAGCTGCTTGAGGCCGAGGGAGATCTTGCGGGTCTCGCGGTCGATGCTCAGGATCTGGGCCTCGACTTCGTCGCCCTGCTTGAGGAATTCCTGTGCGCTGTGAAGCCTGGGGCTCCAGGACATCTCGCTCACGTGGACAAGACCTTCGACGCCGGGTTCGATCTCGATGAATGCGCCGTAGTCGGCGATGAGGATGACCTTGCCCTTTACCTTGTCACCGACCTTGAGGTTGGGATCGAGGTTCTCCCAAGGATGGGGAGTGAGCTGCTTGAGACCGAGGGCGATGCGCTTCTGCTGCTCGTTGAAGTCGAGGACGACGACCTTGATCTTCTCGTCGAGGGTGACGATCTCTTCGGGGTGGTTGACGCGGCCCCAGGAGAGGTCGGTGATGTGGATGAGACCGTCCACGCCGCCGAGGTCGACGAAGACGCCGTAGTTGGTGATGTTCTTGACCACGCCTTCGAGGACCTGGCCCTTCTCAAGCTTGCTGATGAGCTCTGCCCTCTTGGCCTCCTGCTCGGCCTCGAGGAGAGCCTTGTGGGAGACGACGACGTTGCGGTACTCGTTGTTGATCTTGACGATCTTGAAGTCTATGGTCTGGCCGACGAACTGGTCGTAGTCGCGGATGGGCTTTATATCTATCTGGCTGCCGGGGAGGAAAGCCTCGATGCCGAAGACATCGACTATCATGCCGCCCTTGGTGCGGGTCTTGACGTAACCCTTGACGATTTCGTCCTTCTCGAACGCTTCGTTGACCCTGTCCCAGCTCTTGAGGGCGCGGGCCTTCTTGTGGGAAAGGATGATCTGGCCTTTCTTGTCCTCGGGGGACTCGATGAGGACCTCTACCTTGTCGCCGACTTTGAGGTCGGGGTTGTAGCGGAACTCTGTGGCCATGATGACGCCTTCGCTCTTGCCGCCGACGGAAACGACGACTTCGCGCTTGTTGATGGAGACGACTTCGCCTTCCTTGGTCTCACCGCCGGTGATGCGGGAAAGGGTCTTGTCGTAGGCGGCTACGATGTCCTCCTTGCCGGAGGCGCCGTAGACCTCGGAATTGCCTTCAAAGGCATCCCAGTCGAATTCTTCGGGTGCGACGGATGCGTTGAGCATCGGGGCAGCCTGCATTGTTTTTTCTTCTTCCATTGTGTTGTGTTTCTGAAAGTTAGTTGTTTGACTTTATGTTTTGTACCTATTGGTCGCCCAATTTGGCGCGCAAATTTAGCGAAAATATTTGATTTACGAAAACTTAATTGCTATTTTTGCAATCCCGTTATGCAAGTAGAGAATTACCCTTCAAAGGCCCTGGCCAATGCGGTAGAGGCCATTTCTTCCCTTCCCGGAGTAGGCTCGCGAAGTGCGCTCAGGCTTGCACTCCACATCCTCCGCCAGCCGTCTGAGAAAATACACCGTTTCGCCGCCGCCATCGACAACCTCGCCGAGGGCGTCAAGTACTGCAGCACCTGCAACATGGTATCCGACGGCGAGCAGTGTTCCATCTGCTCGGATGCACGCCGCGACCACGGCACCATCTGCGTCGTTGCGAGCGTCCGCGACGTCATGAGCATCGAGGCCACAGGCCAGTACCACGGGGTTTACCACGTGCTCGGCGGCATCATCTCCCCCATAAACGGCATAGGACCGTCCGACCTCACCATCCGCGAGCTTGCCGGCCGCGTGGGCCCCGGCATAGAGGTCATTCTCGCCCTGAGCGGCGACGTCGAGGGCGAAACCACCTCCTTCTACATATACCGCATGATAGAAAAGAGCGGCTGCACCGTAACCACTCTCGCCCGCGGACTCGGCTTCGGCGACGAGCTCGAATACGCCGATTCCCTCACCCTGGGCCGTTCGATTGCAGCGCGCCAGCCATTCAAACCTTAGCTCCATGGGTATCGTCGAATCCATACTCATCGCCGTTTCCCTGTGCGCCGACTGCTTTGCGGTCACGCTCTGTTCGGGCGTCACCCTGGGCCGCATCGAAGCCCGGTCCGTCGCCCGTGTCGCGGCGGTCTTTGCCGTCATACAGTCGGGGCTGCTGCTCGCCGGCTGGCTTCTCGGCGCCCTGGTCGCTCCCCTGGTCGTAAAGGCTTCGCACGTGATAGGCTTCCTGCTGCTGCTTTATGTGGGAGGCTCCATGCTATGGGAGGGCATCAAGGGCAAGGACGAAGTTCGCAACCTGAGCGGCTGGAAGAACGTCATCCTCGGAGGAATCGCCACCAGCATCGACGCCTTCGCCGTCGGAGCCGCCGGCGCAGTGGAAGGTTCCGGCTTCCGGGGCATCGTGCCGCTGCTCGTCTCGGTCTTTGCCGTCACCGCCCTGTCCGCCGTGCTCGGCATTCTCGGCGGCCGCGCCGCCGGAGCACGCGCCGGCTCCGCCGCCGAAATCGCCGGTGGCCTCGTCCTCATCGGCATCGGCATCTGGATGCTCTTCTAGCGCAAGTTCCGCAATCGCGAACCAGCTACAGCATCTTCTTGTGGCGGAAGGTGAGCCAGAGGCCGACGGCCATGCAGACCATCAGAAGGAATATGGCAGGCCAGGCCCACCACTTCTCGGCAAACGGGAGAGTGACGTTCATCCCGTAGAAGCTCGCAACCAGCGTGGCAGGCATGAGAAGCAGGGAAATGAGGGTGAAGATCTTCATTATCCTGTTCTGTTCCAGGTTGATAAGACCGACCACCGTATCCTGCAGATACTCCAGCCTCTCGAATGCGAAATTGGTGTGGTTGATAAGGGACGCGATGTCCTGGAGTATGACGTTGAGGTCTTCGCGAAGGTCGGAATTCTTGGGGCAGCGCTTGCTCTTTATGATGTTGGAAATGAGACGCTGCTTGTCGACGATGTTTTCGCGCACGAACATGGCGTTCTCCTGGAGCTGGTTGATGTCGAGGAGGAATTCCTCGTTGATGTCTTCCTGCTGGTTGATTCTCTTGCTGAACTGGGAGACGTCCTTGGCGATGAGCTCGACGATGTCGGCGTCCAGGTCGACCCTCTTGTCCATTATCTCGACGAAGACGGTGAAGCCGTCGGGGAACTGGTCCGGCAGAGCCTGTATCTTGCGCTGCAGGGTGTCGAAGGAACGGAGGGGGATTTCCCTGAGGGTGGTGAGCGTGTGGTCGAGCAGGATGAAGGATACCGGGTCCATCAGCATTTCGTCGTCGGCCGGGGAGAGGAAGTTGGTGTTGGCATAGATGGCCCTGTCGTCCTCGGAGAAGCGGGACGAGCTTTCAATTTCCTCGGCAGTGGCGCGGCTCTGGATTTCCGTGCCCAGGAAACTTTCGGTGGCACGTTTTTCCTCTCCCGAGGGGGAGATAAGGTCGATCCAGAGGATGCTTTCCTTCGGTATGGAAGCAAACTTGCTTTCGGTTTGCGTAAGACGGACTTCGGAACCGTCACGGTAGAAAATCCTGATCATCTTGCCTTCCTGGTGTTTCCCGGCACTCATGTCGGAAGGGGGTTCAACGTAAACTCTCGGCTGCGAAAAAACTTTCGAGCCTGCAAAAGTAAGTATTTTTTTTATAAAAAAAGTGTCCGCCATGTTTTTGACGGACACTTTTTTATGGGATGTGCAAATTATCTTGCCTTGCCGTTGGAGCCAAGGACGTTGACAATCTTGTGGATGTACATTTTCTTCATTTCTTCGCGGGCGGGCTTGAGGTACTGCCTGGGATCGAAATGGCTGGGATTCTCAACAAAATGCTTGCGGATGGCGGCGGTCATGGCAAGACGGCTGTCGGAGTCGATGTTGATCTTGCAGACTGCGCTCTTGGCGGCCTTGCGGAGCTGCTCCTCGGGGATGCCGATGGCGTTGGGGAGGTTGCCGCCGTACTGGTTGCACATGTCGACATACTCCTGGGGAACGGAGGAGGAACCGTGGAGGACGATGGGGAAACCGGGGAGTTTCTTCTCAATGGCCTTGAGGACGTCGAATGCAAGGGGCGGAGGTACGAGCCTGCCGGTCTTGGGGTCGCGGGTGCACTGCTCGGGGGTGAACTTGTAGGCGCCGTGGCTGGTGCCGATGGAGATGGCGAGGGAGTCGCATTTGGTCTTCTTGACGAAGTCGATGACTTCCTCGGGCTTGGTGTAGTGGGAGACCTCGCTGGAGACCTCGTCCTCGACGCCGGCGAGGACACCGAGTTCGGCCTCGACGGTGACGTCGTGCTTGTGGGCGTAGTTGACGACCTTGCGGGTGAGCTTGACGTTCTCGTCGTAAGGGAGGGCGGAGGCGTCGATCATGACGGAGGAGAATCCGAAGTCGACACAGCTCTTGCAGAGCTCATAGCTGTCGCCGTGGTCGAGATGGAGGACGATCTGGGGCTTCTTCCAGCCAAGTTCCTTGGCGTATTCGACTGCGCCCTGGGCCATGTAGCGGAGAAGGGTCTGGTTGGCGTAGTTGCGGGCGCCCTTGCTCACCTGGAGGATGACGGGAGACTTGGTCTCGGCGGCTGCCTGGATGATGGCCTGGAGCTGCTCCATGTTGTTGAAATTGAATGCGGG
>FLNY01002435.1_pt1 | contig 71685 bp, 67 predicted proteins | sample 1140381 | NCBI WGS metagenome assembly FLNY01 (sample SAMEA3878172, study PRJEB12797) | bioreactor metagenome | biome: Moose rumen | place: Sweden | collected 2011-10
ACTTAGCCCGTCGGCTTTGCCCATCCGGGACAGGTCGCGGAACAGGGCTTTCCGGGAGCCGTCGGCATTGACCAGCGTATAAATGGGGTCTTTCACATACACGGGATTGTTCTCCTTAAGAGCGCCGGTTTCCTTCCAAACGTCGTGAAGGGGATTTTCAGGGGCCGATCCGATCAGCCAGTGGATACCGCCTTCCATCAGGTATCCCTTCCTCTTCCAACTGGTGGAGACTCCGCCCGGAGCGGCGGCCTTTTCCAGAATCACCGTATCCCAGCCGGAGCGGCGTGCGTAGATGGCGGCGGTAAGGCCCGAGATGCCGGCTCCTATCACTATCAACTTGTTCATTTATTTGAAGTATTCCATTTAAAAAAGTCCGTAATAGCCTCTTCTATTTGTGTTTCTGGATAATTTAAGTCTCTTTTCGCCCTTTCGCTTGAATACCACTCCTCTACCAGCAGCTGGTTCAGGTTGTGGGAATAGAAAGACACCTGGATGCCCAGCATCTTCAAGAGATCCCCCACCGCGCCCACAAGATGCACCAGGGCGCCGGGCAGGCATACATAGCGCTGCCTGTATCCGCAAACCTGCGCCTGCAGGGCATAGAAGCCCCTGAGCGACAGGTAAGTTCCGGTTAGAAGATAGCGGCCCTCCCCCCTTTCCAGCGCGTTAACGATGGCCGTGGCTGCATCCCGGACATGCAGGAAGCTCTTGCCGCCCCGGAAACCCAGCATCAGAGGCTTCCGCCAGCCCGCCAGCAGGAGTTGTCCGGAGGAAGGCTTGCTGTCCCAAGCCCCCACCATGAAGCCCGGATTCAGGATTACCACCCGGGTTTGATCCTGTTCTGAGGCAAAGGCAAGCAGCAGCCTTTCCCCTTCCAGTTTGCTAAGGGCATAAGGGGAACGGTCATAGGGCGGGCCGATGGGATCCTGCTCTGTAGCGGGATGCTCCCGGGTTCCGGAAGCAATTGTGTTAGCAGTGCTTACATGGATGAGAACCGGAATATTGCAGTGCATGGCCACCTGGCAGAGCAGGGCGGGAAGGTCCCGGTTCATGGGCCGGAAATCTTCTATTTTGGGCAGGCTCATGTCGGTGGCTCCCGCGCAGTTGATGATGGCACGGCAGCCCTCGGCGGCCCGCAGCAGATCGCTTTCCTCCAATAGATTGCCCATTACCTGCTCCACGCCGTCCGCTTTCAGGGGATGACGCACCAAAGCCCGGACGGGGATATCCCGCTCCAGCAGCACATTTAGGACATTGCGGCCCAGGAGCCCGGTGGCGCCCAGCAGCAGCACAGGTTTTTCCATAGCGCAAAAATACGATTTTTTTCGCTAATTTTGCGTTTGTGAACGCCTTTACCCAAACCATTCTGCACTGGTATGCCCAATTCGGCCGGGACCTCCCCTGGCGCCGGACCCGGGACCCATATGCCGTATGGCTGAGCGAGGTGATCCTCCAGCAAACCCGGATTGCCCAGGGAAGCGCCTACTGGGAACGCTTCCTGGAGCGCTTCCCCACCGTAGAAGCTTTGGCCGAAGCCTCAGAGGATGAGGTGCTTCGGCTTTGGGAGGGGCTTGGCTATTATTCCCGGGCCAGGAATCTGCATGCTGCGGCCAGGCAGATTGCAGCCCAGGGCGCTTTCCCTTCCACCCTGGAGGGCATCCGGAGCCTCAAAGGCGTTGGGGATTACACGGCCGCGGCCATCGGCTCCATCTGTTTCGGCCTGCCGGCCGCGGTGGTGGACGGCAATGTGTACAGGGTGCTGTCCCGGCATTTCGGCATAGAAACGCCTGTCGGTACAGCATCGGCCAAGAAAGCGTTCACCGCCTTGGCCCAACGGCTTCTTCCGGAAGACGAGCCAGCTGCATTCAATCAGGGCATGATGGATTTCGGGGCGCTCCAGTGTACACCCCAGAATCCGGACTGCCTTACCTGTCCCCTGCAGGGCTCCTGCCATGCTTTCCGGACCGGCCGCGTGGACCTCCTGCCCATGAAAAAGCCTTCTGTGGCTGTGCAGGAACGGCATTTCGGCTATGTCTATGTCCGCTTCCAGGGCCAGACGGCCCTGCGCCGCCGCGGCCCGGGCGACATCTGGCAAGGCCTGTATGAGCCCCTGGTGGCCGAAGCCATCACACCCCCTGCGCAGGCAGATACCTTCAGGGTGCTGCGGCGGGGGGTGAAGCACCAGCTTACCCACAGGACGCTGCTGGCAGACTTTTACCTTTGGGAGCCCGGGGAGCAGCCGCAACTGCCGGAGGGCTATTTCTGGATACGGGAGGCGGAGCTTGACCGCTACGCCAAGCCCCGCCTTTTCACCTTGCTGCTCCAGCAGTTATAACTACATCTTGCCCTGCTCGCCCAGGTGGCTGTCCTTGAAGCCCAGGAAATACAGCACCCCGTCCAGGCCGATGGTGCTGATGCTCTGGCGGGCGCTCTCTTTCACCCGCGGCTTGGCGTGGAACGCAATGCCCAGGCCGGCCTCGTTGAGCATGGGGAGGTCATTGGCTCCGTCACCCACGGCAATGGTCTGCGCCAGGTTCACCTTCTCCGTCTGGGCAATGAGCTTGAGCAGGTCGGCCTTGCGGCGGCCATCCACCACATCGCCCACATACCGGCCCGTGAGCTTGCCGTCCTCCCCTATCTCCAGCTCATTGGCATATACGTAGTCTATGCCATATTTGCGCTGAAGGTACTCGCCAAAGAAGGTGAAGCCGCCGCTCAGGATGGCAATCTTGTAGCCGCAGGTCTTGAGGACACTCATGAGCCGGTCCGTGCCTTCCGTAATGGGCAGATGTTCGGCAATATCTTGCATAACAGAAACATCCAAACCCTTAAGTAAAGCAACTCTTTCGGTAAAGCTTTCCTTGAAGTCTATCTCTCCGCGCATGGCCCGTTCCGTGATGGCGGCCACCTGGCCGTACACGCCGTGGCGGCGGGCCAGCTCGTCGATGCATTCGGCCTGGATGAGGGTGGAGTCCATGTCGAAGCAGATGAGCCGGCGCATGCGGCGGTACATGTCGTCCTTCTGGAAAGAGAAGTCCATGCCCCTTTCGGCCGACATGCTCATGAGCTCCCGCTGGAAGGCGGCGCGGTCTTCCAGGGTGCCGCGGACCGAGAATTCCACGCAGGCGCGCACGTTCCTTTCCGGGTGCATGATGCTCATCCGGCCGGTAAGGCGCTTGATGGCGTCGATGTTGAGTCCGTGGGCGGAAATGACCTCCGTGGCGGCTTCTATCTGAGCGGCGCTGAGACTGCGGCCGATGATGGTGAGGATGTAGCGGTTCCTCCCCTGCCGGCCGGCCCAGGCCTCGTAGTCATCGTCGCCCACCGGTTCGAACCCAATGGTGACACCCAGTTCCGTGGCCTTGAAAAGCAGTTCCTTCATCACCTGGCCCGAGGCGGACTCGTCTATGCGGATGAGGATGCCCAGCGAGAGGGTGCTGTGGATGACGGCCTGGCCGATGTCCAGGATCTGGGCGTCGAATTGCGAGAGGATGGCCATGATCTGGGCCGTGAGCCCCACGCGGTCCTTGCCTGAGATTCGAATTAATATCTGTTCCATCATGTTCAGTGAATGCGAAAAAAAATGCTGCATTACTTATTATATGCAAATGTAAGGATTTTTCTGTAAATTTGCAGGTTATTTGTTCGAGATGGCACTTCTTATCATATATTTGCTGCTGACCATGGGCGTGTCGTTCCTGTGCTCGCTGCTGGAATCGGTGCTCATGTCCACCCCGCTCTCCTTCATTACCATGAAAGAAGACGAAGGAGACAAGAACGCCGCCCTGTTCATGCGGTTCAAACAGGACCCGGACCGTCCGCTCAGCGCCATCCTTTCCCTGAACACCATCGCCAACACCCTGGGCGCCGCCGCGGTGGGCCACCAGGCCACCCTGCTCACCGGAGACCACATGTTCGGCATCGTGAGCGCCGTCATGACGGTACTCATCCTGGTCTTCTCGGAGATTGTCCCCAAGAGCATCGGCACCTCCCACTGGAAAGGCCTGCTGTGGCTTGCCCGCATCATGCAGCTGCTGGTCTATGCCCTGTATCCGCTGGTATGGCTCATCGAGAAACTGCACAACAGCATCTCGGACGACGACCCGGACATCGGCATCTCCCGGGAAGAAGTGTCGGCCATGGCCAACATCGGCGAAGAGGAAGGCGTGCTGGATGGCAGCGAGAACAAGGTCATCCAGAACATCATCAAGCTGGACGACATCAAGGCCTACGACGTAATGACCCCCCGCGTGGTGGCGGCCATCGCCCCGGAAAGCATGACGCTCAGGCAGTTCTACAAACAGGAAGAGCTTTCCCACAACTCCCGCATCCCCGTTTATGCCGACTCGCCGGAGTTCATCACCGGCTATATCCTCCGCTACGATGCGCTGGAAAACCTGGCCGAGGACAAGTTCGACATGCGCCTGAGGACCATTAAGCGCAAGATTGCCGCCTTCCACGAGGAAACCTCCGTGAGCGACATCTGGGAGAGCCTTCTCAAGACCAAGGACCAGATTGCCCTGATCATAGATGACTACGGCTGCTTCCAGGGGATCATCACCTTGGAAGACATCATGGAAACCATTCTGGGAATGGAGATTATAGACGAGAATGACACCATCACCGACATGCAGCAGTACGCCAGGGAGCGCTGGCGCAAGCGCAAGAACCAGTACAAGCAGATTGTGCTGCCGGAGGAAGGTGAAGAGTAGGCTTTTCTCAATCCCGCCACAGCTATGGAACGCGTCGCCATCATAGGCGCCGGCGCCGCCGGCTGCTTTTGCGCCGCCTGGCTGAGGAGCCTGGCGCCGAGTATGTCCGTAACCCTCTTCGAGGCCGGCCCCAGGCCGATGGCCAAGCTGGCCATAACGGGTGGAGGCCGCTGCAATCTGACCAACTCCTTTGAAGGAATCCGTTCGCTGTCAGAGGCTTATCCCCGCGGGGAACGCGTGATGAAGCGCGCCTTGAAGGCCTTCTCGCAGGAAGACGCCTGCCAATGGTTCCGCAGCCGGGGCGTTTCCCTGGTGCTGCAGGAAGACCACTGCTGGTTCCCTGCCTCGCAGGATGCCCTGGACATTGTCCGCTGTCTGGAAAAAGGCATCAGGGGCGCCGAACTCCGGCTCGGGACCCCTGTAAAGAGCATCCGTCCTTCTGGAGCGGGTTTTTCCATCTTTGCTTCCCAAGATGAAGAAGCTTTTGATTATGTAATAGTTACGACGGGCGGCGCACCCAAGGGCCTGCCTTTTCTCGAAGACCTTGATCTGGAACTGGTTCCTCCCGTCCCTTCCCTCTTCACCTTTACCGTGCCCGACCCGGCGCTCCGGAGCCTGATGGGTCTGGTCGTGGAGGTTTCCTTGAGCCTTCCCGGAACTTCTTTCCGGGCGCAGGGGCCGCTCCTGATTACGGACTGGGGCCTGAGCGGGCCGGCCACCCTCAAACTCTCTTCTTATGCCGCCCGGCATCTTGCCGATGCGGGATACAAGGCTCCGCTCTCCGTCAACTGGATGGACTGCAGCGAAGAAGCGGCCCGGCAGCGGCTGAAGGAGGTGTCGGCCCGGCACCCGCAGAAACAGTTGAGTTCCACGCCGGTGGGAAGCCTGCCGGGGCGGCTGTGGGAACACTTGCTTACAAGGAGCGGTCTGCGGGACGGCATCCGCTGGGCGGAACTCGGGAGCAAGGGACTCAACCGGCTTACGGCCACCCTCTGCAACGACGTCTATTCCATCTGCGGGAAAAGCCGCTTCCGCGAAGAGTTTGTGACCTCCGGCGGCGTGGCCCTCTCCAACATCCGGCTCAGCACCCTGGAGAGCAAGCGTTGGCCGGGGCTCTATTTCGCAGGGGAAGTACTTGATATCGATGCCATTACAGGTGGATTCAATTTACAGGCCGCCTGGAGTACCGGCTATGTGTGTGCCCATTCCGCCGCCGCACGGAATATTGGGAAATAATCCTTATATTTGCGAATATGGATACTGTTATACTCTACATAGTCCTGGCCGCTGCGGTGCTTCTGGTTCTGGCCGTCGTCATTACCTACCTCCTAATGAAGGCGCGGGAAGTGAAGGCGTGCAACCGTTGGGAAAACGAGGCTGTAGGGCTCCGGGAGGCCCTCAAGTCGGCCGAAGCCCTTAGGGAGGCCGATGCAGCCGCCTATGAAAAGGCCCTTCGGCAGCAGAAAGAAAGCGACGCGGCGGCCCTGGCCCAGCTGAAAGAGGCGCAGGAGAAGGCCCTTGCCCAGCAGATGGAAGCCATCCGGGGGCAGATGACGGCCCAGACGGAACAGCTCCTCAAACAGCGGGAGGAGGCCCTGCAGCAAAAAGCCGAAGAGACCTTCCGGAACCTGGCCGGCCCGCTGGGGAAAGACCTCAAAACCATGCAGGAGGCCTTCCAGGCCCAGAAGGAGGCCCAGACCAAGGGCTCGGCCGTCATCAAGGAGGCCATGGACTATGCCGTCAGGAACCTCCGGGAGCAGACAGCCAGCATCGGCACCAAGGCCGACAACCTGGCCCAGGCCCTCAAAGGGCAGAACAAGATGGCCGGAACCTGGGGAGAGGTCATCCTGTACAACATGCTCCTGAACGAAGGCATGGTGGAAGGCCGGGACTTCGACCGGGAAGAAACGCTGCGGGACCAGCTGGGCGGCGTTGTCCTCAACGAAGACAGCGGCAAGCGGATGCGTCCGGACTACATTCTCCATTATCCGGACCGGACAGAGGTCATAGTAGATGCCAAAACCTCCATGGAGGCCCTTTCGGACTGGTTTGCAGCCCAAAGCCCGGAAGGGAAGGAAGACGCAGCCAGGCGGAACCTGCAGGCCATCCGGGCCCAGATCAAGAGCCTCTCCTCCAAGCGCTACCAAGACTATATCCGGGAGGGCTTCAGGACCTTGGACTACGTGATTATGTTCGTCCCCAATTACGGATCCCTGCAGCTGGCCAAGACGCTGGCCCCCAACATATTCAATGAGGCCTACCAGCAAGGGGTGCTGCTTACCACGGAAGAGACCCTTATGCCCTTCCTCAGGATGATCCGCATCGCCTGGACCAATTACGACCAGGCCCGGAACCAGGAAAAAATTATCAAGGCGGCCCAGACCATGGTGGACCGGGTTTACGATTTTTCCAAGGCGCACGCCGCCATGGGAGACAAGCTGCACGCCGCTTTGGAGGAATACGACAAAGTGTCGGCCAAGATTGGGGAGTCCGGGAATTCCATCCTCACGTCGGCCCGGCAACTGCTGAAACTGGGGGTTCCCCAGAACCCTAAGAAACCGCTTCCAGAAGAATGAAGCGCATGCCGCAGCGCGCGGCGAAGAGGGCGTCCTTCTCCGAGTCCCCCACCATTATGCTGGTTTCCGCTTCAATGCCGGGAAGCAGGGCACAGGCCTCTTGGAACATTCCCGTATTGGGTTTCCGGCGCGGGTCGGCGTCGTCCGTAGCCGTGCACACCAGGACCAGGTCCAGCCGTCCCCCGCTGTTCCCGATGTCTTCCAGCATCCGTTTGTGGACCAGGGACAGGTCCCGGTCGGTCATGAGCCCGCGTCCTACACCCCGCTGGTTGGTCACCAGCACAATCCGGCTGAATTTGCGGGCCCAGGCGGCAATGGCTTCCAGCATGCCGGGCATCCATTCCCACTCTTCCGGCTTCTTGACGTAATCCCCTTCCAGGTGGCGGTTCAGAACCCCGTCCCGGTCCAGGAAAAGGGTGTCGGCGTCGGCCTCCAGAACGGCGGCAGAGGCCTTCTGGACGGCGAACCAGGCGGGAAGGGCCCACTGCGCCTTCCTGTAGTCTTCCGGAATGCCGATGTCGATGAAGAAGGCGCCACTCACCCACCCTCCGATTGCTCCGGAGGCGGCGCGGGACTCCAGCACATCCTTCTCGAAGGAGAACTTTTCCGGAAGGTCGCCGAGATCCAGTTTTGAGCGGTCTATGGCGTACACGCCGCCGTTGATGAAGCCTTCCTTGCAGGGGGCTTTTTCATGGAAAGCGGAGATGCCAAGTCCCATTCCATCGGCGATGACGGATACGGCACCGTACCGGTCGAAGTTCCGCATGGGTTTGAGGGCCAGGGTAACGGGTTTACTGAACGGCATGGCGGCCAGATTGACCGGAAAGAAGGTGTCTCCGTTTATCACAAACACTTCATTTTCACGGCATAGCCCCAGAGCCAGACGGATTCCGCCACCGGTGCCCAGGGGCGTTTCCTCTATGGCAAAGTCATATTCGAACGGCCATTCCCTGCTTTGGACATACGCCATCACCTGTTCCTTCAGATGCCCCACGGAAAAGACCAGATGGTTCAGCGGGAAGCGCTCCAGCCACCTCAGGAGCCAGCCCAGAAAAGGCAGCGGACCAGTTGGTGCCAGGCATTTGGGGATCTCCGGCAGAACCGGCTGCAGGCGGGTTCCCAGGCCGCCGCAAAGGATTATAACTTCCATGCGACAGCCCCTTTGTCTGTGAACTGGAAAGGAACCACCTTTCCGGGCAGCCGGGACAAGGCCTCGGTAACGGCAACCCGGCGCGAGGGCGGAACCATGAGCATGATAAAGCCGCCCCCGCCGGCTCCGGACACTTTTCCGGAAACTGCGCCTGCGTTCAGGGCCACATCAAAGGCTTCCTGGATCATGGGGTTGGTAATGGCTCCTGCCATCTTCTTCTTGTCTTCCCAGGCGGAACCCAGGATGGCGGAGAACCGGGAGATGTCTCCCTGCAACAGGGCCAGCTTCATGTCTATGGCGCTCTGCTTGATCCGGTGCATGGCTTCTATGGCCACCGTATTCCCTGCGGTTGTGGCTTTCTGCTGCTCGCCGATAATGGCCGCCCCATCCCGGCTCCTTCCCGTGAAATACAGCAGCATGGAAGCTTCCAGCTCGTTCACTATCCAGTCTTTAATGCGGAGCGGGTTCACGATGACCATGTCCGAGGGCAGGAATTCCATGAAATTGAAGCCGCCGAACGCCGCTGCATACTGGTCTTGCTTGCCGCCGGCAAGCAGAAGGTCCTTCCGCTCTATTTCGTAGGAGAGGCGGGCCAGTTCGTAGTCGCCCAGCGGCAGTCCCATCCACTCGGCAAAGCATTTCAGGATGCACACCACCATGGTGGAGGATGTTCCCAGACCGGAACCGGCGGGAGCGTCGTTGTAAGTGGTAATGGAAAAGCCGCCCGGAACGGGACCAAAATCCCTGACGAGGCGGTTGTATACGCCGTCTATGAGAAGGGCTCCCGTGTCTGCGCGTCCGGTTCCCATCGTCACTTCCCCCCGGATGCCGGCATCGGCCGCATCTACCCGGATTACGGGCCGGTTCAGGGATTCTATCGTACAGTAGGCATTGAGGTTGATGGTGGCGTTGAGCACGTTTCCGCCGTACAGGTCGCTGTAAGGTGAAACGTCCGATCCGCCTCCTGCAAGTCCCAGCCTCAGGGGCGCTTTGCTTCTGACAATCATAGGGCGGAAATTTTTTCCTGGACCCGAGCCATGCGGTAGGCCGCCTCCGGATAGCCGGTTTCCTGCGCCATCCGGTAATAGACTACGGCTTTCTCATACATGTCCCGCGTAAGGTCTTTCATCTTTTCTTTGTTCTTGCGCCAGCTCATCCGGGGGGCGTTGTCCCCCAGCTCCTCGAAGTCCACGCCGGCCTGGAACAGCATCTGGGCCTGTTCCAGGACGGCGGCGCGGAGGTTTTCCCGCTGGGCCAGGATGGTCCGGGACTGCGACTGGAGGGTATCCTGCTGGTTGGAGATGGTCTGGTGCTGCTGGGAGATGGTCCGGTCCCGGGCTTCAATCTCCGCCTTCAGCTGCCCAATTTCCTCTTCCTTCTCCGTGAGGACTTTCCTGAGGCTCAGGATGGTCTTCCTGTACTGGGCCCCTTCCTTTTCCAGGCGGTCCAGCTTTTCCCTGATGCCGTCGATGCTGTCCTGGATCTGTTCCACCTGCGTGAGGCGGGCCGTCCCCTGCTCCACGTTGGTGCGCAGCGTCACCGTCCGTCCGGAAATTTGGGAAAGCTCCTGCAGGATGCCCTCTACCGCAGCGGCCTGGGCCGCATATTCCGCCCGGGTGGCCTCGGCCCCGGCCTGGAGGTCCGCGTATTCCTGGAGCAGCTGTTCATAGTCGGCCTTGGAGACCGTTTCTCCCTGGTTCAGACAGGCCGATGCAAACAGGGCGGCCAGGAGGAATGCGCTTATTTTGAGAGTTCGCATGTGTATTCCTGTTTTTGAAAAAGGATGGTTGTCTTCTTGATGGCGGCCTTGTAGCTGACCGATCCCGTACCCAGCTGGGCCGAGCTTACGGAAGCGTCGCTGCCCAGGGTGAAGCTGTAATAAACGGGGCCGTAAACCGTGATGCGGGCAATCTGGAACTGGTTGGGGGCCGTTTCCCTGACCACGGCCGTGGAATAGCGGGAGCCCTCCGGATCCGTGAGCTTCATGGAATAATTGCCTTCCAGCGCCTGCAGGACGGATGGCGGAACAGCCTCCCGGGAAGAAGTGCCCGTCTGTCCCCCGCAGGAACAGAGGAAGGCGGCCAGCGCCAGGGAAAGGAGTGGGTGCAGTTTCATATTGGCAGGAATTACTTGGCCATTTCTTTCACTTAACGGACAAATATAACAAAAAAATGCGTACCTTGCCGAAAATTCCGGAAGCTTATGAACACATTTTGGGATTACGTAAAACGCCTGATAAAAAAATATGTCTATGTCTATGACCAGATAGACACGGAAAGCGCGGCCGAGCGCATCCGGAGCGGCATCTGGTTCCGCGGCCCCAACGTCTGGATCCTGGCCTTCTCCATTGTGATTGCTTCCGTGGGCCTGAACGTAAACTCCACGGCCGTCATTATCGGCGCCATGCTCATTTCCCCGCTCATGGGCCCCATCGTGGGCACGGGCCTGGCCCTGGGCACCAACGACACGGACCTGCTCAAGCAGTCGGCCAAGAACCTGCTCATCATGGTGGTGATAGCCCTCGTGGCCTCTACGCTGTATTTTATCCTCTCTCCCCTCTCGCTGGCAAATCCAACGGAACTGGAAGCCCGCACCAGTCCCACCATCTATGACGTGCTCATCGCCCTCTTCGGCGGCCTGGCCGGCATCTTCGAAAGCAGCCGGAAAGAGCGCGGGACGGTGCTCTCGGGCGTCGCCATCGCAACGGCGCTCATGCCGCCGCTGTGCACCGCCGGCTACGGGCTGGCCCACCTGAATTTCCACTATTTCTTCGGGGCCATGTACCTGTTCATCATCAACGGCGTGTTCATAACGCTGGCCACTTACCTCATGGTTAAATACCTGCGTTTCAAGACCGTCAGCGGCATCGATGCAGCCCAGTCCAAAAAGCGCCGGAACCTCATTTCCATCATCCTGGCCATCGTGCTCATCCCCAGCATCTATTCGGCCATCAACCTGGTGATGGACAACAACTTCCAGCGGAATGTAGAGAGCTTCGTGGAAGAGAACCGCCTGGTGGGCCGTTCCTATATATACAATTACGACATCAAGAAGCGCCACGTAGATTTCTCCATCGCGGGGGCGCCCATGAACGACAGCCTCAAGACCGCCTTCTTTGAAAACGCCGCCGCCCACAAGATCAAGGAAAACCGCATCTCCCTCACGGAACACAGCATCGGCATGAGCCAGGAAGAGATGAACAGCCTCATCGACGACATCTACACCCGCACGGACGAGGGCATCGCAGAGAACGACGCCCGCCTGAACGCCATGCAGGCCCAGCTGGACATCCTGTCCTTCTCCGTGACGGAACTGCGCCTGCAGGCCGACTCCCTGCGCACGGCCGCAGATTCCCTCCGCGGCCGGAACGCCCTGCTGCAGCACCGGCTGGATTCCATGGCAACGGCCAACCCGTCCAGAAGACGCAGATAACGCAAATGCCCCCGGAGCACGTCCAGGGGCATTTTTTGAGGTACCAAGCGGAATCGAACCGCTGTAGCAGGTTTTGCAGACCTGTGCCTAACCACTCGGCCATAGTACCAAACAGGACTGCAAATATAGTACGAAATTCGGAATTTGCAAAAAATATTAAAGGCCGGGGCCTCCTTTACATTGGAGGTTAGATGACGCCCAGTTCCTTCCCCACCTTCACGAAGGCGCCGATGGCTTTGTCCAGGTGCTCCCGCCGGTGGGCGGCGCTTAGCTGTACGCGGATGCGCGCCTGCCCCTTGGGCACCACCGGATAATAGAAGCCCGTCACGAAAATGCCCTCCTGGGCCATTCTGGCAGCAAAACGCTGGGATAGCGGGGCGTCGTACAGCATGACGGCGCAGATGGCGCTCTGGGTGGGCTTGATGTCAAAGCCTGCCGCCAGCATCCTGTCGCGGAAATAATCCACATTCTCCTTGAGGCGGGAATGGAGCTCGTCGGACTCTTTGAGCATCCGGAACATCTCCAGGGCGGCCCCTGCCACCATGGGCGGGATGGAATTGGAGAACAGGTACGGGCGGGAGCGCTGGCGGAGCATGTCGATGATCTCCTTGCGGCCGGTAGTGAAGCCGCCTACAGCGCCGCCGAAGGCCTTGCCAAGGGTTCCCGTGAAAATGTCGATGCGGCCATAACAGCCAAACTGCTCGGCCACGCCATGGCCGGTGGAACCCACTACGCCGGCGCTGTGGCTCTCGTCCACCATCACCAGGGCGTCGTATTTTTCGGCCAGGTCACAGATCCGGTCCATGGGGGCCACGTTGCCGTCCATGGAGAAAACCCCGTCCGTGACCACGATGCGGTGGCGGCAGGCCTGGGCTTCCCGGAGCTTCGCTTCCAGGTCGGCCATGTCGGCATTGGCATAGCGGAAGCGCTGGGCCTTGCACAGGCGGACGCCGTCTATGATGGAGGCATGGTTCAGGGAATCCGAAATGATGGCGTCCTCGGCCGAGAAAAGGGGTTCGAACACCCCGCCGTTGGCGTCGAAGCAGGAGGCGTAAAGGATGGTATCCTCTGTATGGAAGAAGTCGGCGACGGCTTCTTCCAGCTCCTTGTGGATATCCTGCGTACCGCAGATGAAACGCACGGACGACATGCCGTAACCCCGGCTGTCCATGGCCTTCTTGGCGGCCGCTATGAGCCGGGGGTTGTCCGACAGGCCCAAGTAGTTGTTGGCGCAGAAGTTAAGGGCTTTGCTCCCGTCTTGAAGGGTGATCTCCGCGCTTTGGGCCGATGCAATGTTGCGTTCCCGCTTGTAGAGCCCGGCCTCGTCAATGGCTTTGAGCTCTTCCTGAAGGTATTTTTGGAATTTCCCGTACATAATATATGGTTTTTTGTTTGTTTCTGCTTTCAAATTTATGGATTTTCCGTGGATTTTCTATGAAAAAATCCTAATTTTGTGCACCCATTCTTGCAATGTATGAAAAATGTGCTTGTCATAGGCTCCACCGGGCAGATCGGCTCCGAGCTCACCCTGAAACTCCGCCGGGAAATCCCCGGCTGCACCGTGGTGGCCGGCTATATCCCCGGGGCGGAACCCAAAGGGGAACTGCTGGAGAGCGGTCCCAGCGCCCTGGCCGATGTGCGGGATGCCGCCGGTCTGGCCGCCATCGTGGAGCAATACAAGATTGACACCGTCTACAACCTGGCCGCCCTGCTTTCCGCCGTGGCGGAACGCAAGCCCATGCTGGCCTGGGACATCCAGATGAACGGCCTGCTGAACATCCTGGAAGTGGCCAGGGAGAAGGACGTGGCGGTGTTCACCCCCTCCTCCATCGGCTCGTTCGGGCCGGAAACCCCGCACGTGGGTACACCGCAGGACACCATCCAGCGGCCCCGCTCCATGTACGGGGTCACCAAGGTGTCCACGGAGCTGCTCAGCGACTACTACTTCTATAAATACGGCGTGGACACCCGCGCCGTCCGCTTCCCCGGGCTCATCTCCTACGTCACCCTGCCCGGCGGCGGCACCACGGACTACGCCGTGGAAGTGTATTATTCGGCCGTAAAGGGGGAAGAATTCGTGTGCCCCATTGCCGCCGGCACCTACATGGACATGATGTACATGCCGGACGCCCTGCAGGCCGCCGTGGACCTGATGCAGGCCGATCCGGCCCGCCTGAGGCACCGCAACGCCTTCAACATTGCCGCCATGAGCTTTGAGCCGGAGCAGCTGTTCGCCAAGATCCGGGAATACATCCCCTCGCTGCGCGTCCGTTACGAAGTGGATCCCGTCCGCCAGGCCATTGCCAACTCCTGGCCCGACAGCATGGACGACAGCTGCGCCCGGGAAGAATGGGACTGGAAGCCCTCCTATGGCCTGGACGAAATGACCCGGGATATGATTGAACATCTGAAAATCAAGCTATCCGTTAAAAAATGAAAGCAAATCGGTTAATTTTGCTTTCATTTTTTAATTAATTCGATTTTAATCGTTTTATCTCCTGAACAAAAAAAGGCATCCAGATGGCCTCTACCGCTTATTAATTTTTTTTACGAAAGATTAAAAAAAATTTTATTAACGTAAATTATACTGATAATGAGCTACTTAAGAAAAAAGTAGCAAAAAAAAGATAAAAAATCTTTTGAAAAAATTTGCAAATACAAAAAAAGGTCGTATCTTTGTACCCGGATTGAGGAAGCGAGGTTCTCTCGGCGGAATCAGTCTATTGGTTATTAGTTTTAGTGTTATTAATTATGTGGTTAGTAAGAGCGTCCGCCTGAGACAGGCCGACACTCTTTTTTTTGGGGGGCAGATCCCCTATTTCCTCTTGTTGAAAATCACAAATTCGTTCATCACAAAATTGAACGAGCCGGAGAAGCACAGGCCCAGCAGGTTGCACAGGACGGGTTCGAAGGAAGAACCCTGCATCCATCCCAGGTTCACAAACAGGAAGTGGAGGCCCTGCATGGCCACAAACTTGATGGCATAGGCCCCCAGCGTGGCCCCGTTGTAGGCGGCGAAATGACGCCAGAAGGACCGGGCTCCCCGCCTGGAAACCCGGTCTTTCCAGAGGAAATAATAGGCAATGACAAAATTGGTGACGGCCGCCAGTTCGAAGGAGATGGTGGGCGCAATCCAGAAACTGCCCCAGTAATTGCCCAGAAAGACAAAATTGCAGAGCAGCCAGTGGACACCCAAATCCACCACGGTGCCCGCGCTGCTGGTGAGCACGAACAGGACAAAATTCCGGGCGACTTCTTTGGCAGATTGCTTCATACGTAAGGGCAAAGTTACAAAAATATTGCTATTGTCGCAAAAAAGCCGTAATTTAGCAGGACCAAGTACTGAAACCATGAAACCCATCATCCCCCCCGTGGAACGTTCCCTGCTAAAAGCGGAACTGAGTGAGGAACGCCTGCTCCGGACCACCAACCGGGCGGGAAATGAGTTGTATATCGTTGGGCCGGAGGCGGTAAACGTAATCCGGGAGATCGGCCGGCTGCGGGAAATCGCCTTCCGCAACGACGGTGGCGGAACCGGGGAGCCGCTGGACATAGACAAGTTCGACACGGACCCGTCCTACGGCTACAAACAGCTGGTCCTGTGGGATCCGGAAATGCAGGAAATCATCGGCGGATACCGCTTCTGCCTTTGCGACGAAGCGGTTTTCGACCGTTTCGGCCAGCCCATCATCACCTCCTCCCACATGTTCGAATTCTCCAAGAAATACCTCAAGGAGCAGTTCTCCCAGACCCTGGAGCTGGGCCGCTCGTTCATCTCGCTGGAATACCAGAGCTCCAAGGCCGGCGCCAAGTGCCTGTATGCGCTGGACAACCTGTTCGACGGCCTGGGCGCCCTGGGCATCCTGTACAAGGACCGGATGAAGTATTTCTTCGGGAAAATGACCATCTACGCCCATTATCCGGAAGAGGCGCGGGACATGGTGCTGTATTTCCTGGGCAAGTACTTCCGCAAAGGTTCCCAGCGGGTCAGGCTCCGCAAGGGAATCCAGGAAATCAAGGTCTCCAATCCCCGCCGCTGCGCCCAGCTGTTCAAGGGGAACAATTACAAGGAAGACTATAAAACCCTGAAAGCCGAGGTCCTGAAGCTGGGGGTGAGCATTCCCCCGCTGGTGAACACCTACATGAACCTCTCCCCCACCATGGTCTATTACGGGACAGGCATAAACGACGAATTCGGGGATGTGCTGGATTCCGGCATCCTCATAACTTTTGCCGAGATGTACCCGGAAAAGCGCGAGCGCCACGCCGAAAGCTTCCGCAGGCTGGGCTGGCGGAAAATCCGTACCCTGCTGAACCGTTTCCAGCGGAAAGTCAAACCCTGACCGTAATGTGGAAGCAGTTCTGCTTCCTTTCGTATTTCACGTAGCATGCGCCCTCGTCGTGGAGGTCCTTGAGCACCTGGCTCAGGACGGCCCGGAGCTGCTCCGGCGGCACGTCCTGGTACGGGCGGCCCCGCAGGTCCGGCACCTTCACATAACGCCAGTAGGAAAGGTCGAAGGTGGTTCCGTACCGGTGCGTGGAGTTCTCCGAGGCATTCTGGTTGCGGCGCCGGAGCCGTATCACGTCTTCCTCGGTCCGGAGCACGGAGGTGACCACCAGCTTGTTGGGGTTGAGCCCCTTGGAGGAGAGGGAATCCAGGAAATTGGCGCCAATCCGGTCCAGGAGCGCCTTGGCCGACGGAACCAGGTACGGGATGGAGTGCGTGAGGGAATCTATTACATAGCTGTCTGTATCCTGCAGTTCCACCAGGACGGCCTTCAGCTGGGCGGCCGCTTCCCGGTCGGCCACGGGAGGGACGCCCACGGCCTGAGCCATCTTGAGCTGAACGTCGTTCAAGTCGTTGAACTCGCGGGCGAACTTTACGTCGTAAACCCGCCGGGGATGGTTTTCAATGGGACCCTGGGCCAGCCAGCGCCGCTCCTGCAGGCAGCTGCGGGCGCAGAAAAAACACCAGACCAGCAGCACCAGAACGGCCACGGAAGCCACCCCAAAAGCAATAGGCTTTCCTTTCATGGATGCGAAGATACAGCTTTTTCGGCAGAAAATGGGACAAATGCGGAATTTTATTTCTATTTTTGCAGCGTAAACCTGAATCGATATGAGTGAAGAAACAAAACAGGCCAGCCGGATCCAGACATCTGTGCTGGGCTCACTGGAAAAGAAAGTGCTGGTTGCCCTCGCCGGCCGGATGCCCGCATGGGTAAACTCGGACATGCTCACCTTCGTTGGATTTTTGGGCGCCATCGTCATGGCCGTAGGGTACTGCCTTTCCAATCTGAACCTGCATTGGCTGTGGCTGTCCTGCCTGGGCCTTTTCCTGAACTGGTTCGGAGACTCCCTGGACGGCAGTCTGGCCCGCGTAAGGAACGCACAAAGAAAGACTTATGGCTTTTTCATAGACCACAACGTGGATGTCATCAATGAAACCATCATGTTCGTGGGCGTGGGTTGCAGCCCGCTGGTGAACATGAGCTTTGCCATGCTGGCCCTGGTGGCCTATTTCATGCTCAGCGTCTATGTCTATATAGACTGCCACCTGAAAGGGGAGATGCGGCTCACCTACGGAGGCCTGGGCCCCACGGAATTCCGTATCCTGCTGGTCATCGTGAACATCCTGTTCATGTATATCCCCTGGCTCAGCGAATGGAAACGCCCCATCACCCTGTTCCACAACGATTTCATGATCGGGCTCTTCGACTACATTGCCGTGGCTGTGGCCTTTATCCTGATAGCCTTCTACCTGGTGAGCTTCTTCAAGGACGCCCGCTACTTCTCCCGGATAGACCCGCCCAAAAAACAGGAACAGGAATGATTATCACGGCAGAACAGGCGCCGTCCCTGTCACCCGTCTTCAAAGGGAAGGGAGGGAAACTGCTCTTCAACCTGGCACTGCGCGTGACAGGCATAGACAACATCAACCGTACGCACGACAACCTGGAGAAAGCCGGCGTAACCCCGGGACCGGACTTTGCGAAAGGCATCCTGGACGACATCGGCGTAGATTTCCTGGTGGGGAACCCGGAACGGCTTTTCCAGCTGCCGGAAGGACCTTTCATTGTGATAGCCAACCACATATACGGCCATATCGACGGCATTTGCCTGGTAGACCTGATTGGGCACTGCCGGCCCCAGGCCAAGGTGATGGTAAACGAATTCCTCCTGTGGATCAAGGGCCTTGCGCCCAGTTTCATCTCCGTGAATCCCACCTTGGGAGAACGGAAGGGAGCCACCGCCACCAGCATCAACGGCGTAAAAAACGCCCTGCTCCAACTTCGCAGCGGAGAACCCCTGTGCCTGTTTCCCTCCGGCGCCGTGGCAGACCTGAAACCCCGCGAACACTGGACGCTCAGCGAACGGGACTGGCAGGAACCCGCCGTCAAACTCGTCCGGAAGGCGCGCGTACCGGTGGTCCCCATCCGCTTTTTCGACCACAATTCGGCCTTCTACTATGCCCTGGGGCTCATTGACTACCGGGTTCGCTTCGTCCGCCTGTTCCACGAGATGTACAACAAGCGGGGCAGCCATCCGCGCGTGGGAATAGGCCCTGTCATCGGCGTGGAAGAGCAGGCCGCCGTGGCCGAGGCCGATTTCAAACAGTTTCTCCGGCAAAGCGTTTACGGAATGCCCCTGCCGGAGCATTTTACCAAACGCTCGGAACTATGGAAGTAAAAGTTGCGCTGGTCACGGGAGGCAGCAGCGGCATCGGCGCCGCCGCAGCCCGCAGGATGGCCCAGGCGGGCATCAAGGTCTATGCCGGCTCCCGCCGCGGCACGTTTGAACCCGCCTGCGAGGGCGTCGTTCCCCTAAGCCTGGACGTGAACGATGCCGAAGCCCTGGAGGCCGCCGTAAAGGAAATCCTGGCCCGCGAGGGCCGGCTGGACGCGGTGATATGCAACGCCGGGAACGGCTGTTACGGTCCCGTGGAAGGCACCACGGAAGAGGAGGCCCGCCACCAGTTCGAGACCGGCTTTTTCGGGGCGAACAGGACCATCCAGGCCTGCCTGCCGGTGTTCCGCAGCCAGGGTTACGGCCGCATCATCACCATCACCTCCGTCATGGCCCTCCTGCAGCTCCCCTTCCAGGGTTTCTATTCCTCCATGAAAGCGGCCCTGCTCTCCCTCTCGGAGTCCCTGTCCCTGGAGCTGGCCGGAAGCGGCATCCAGTGCTGCAGCATCCTGCCCGGCGACGTTTCCACCGGCTTTACCTCGGCCCGGAAGATGAACCGGGCGGCCCTGCTGGAAGACGCTCCCTACAAGGCCTGGATGCGGAAGAACCTGAAGAAGATAGAGAAGGACGAACTGGACGGCATGTCCCCGGATGTCATTGCCCGGGCCATCCTGAAACAGCTGAAAAAGAAGCGGATGGCCGTCAGGGTGGTGCCCCGGGCCAACTACAAGGCCGTGGCCTTCCTGGTGCGGGTGGTTCCCGCCCGGCTCAAGCTGTTCCTCATCCGGAAATTGTATTAGCGCATGATGATGTCCAGACTCCGGCTGCTTGTCATCACCCTCCTGCTGCTGTACGTCCTCCCGGCTGCAGCCCAATACACTCGTGTGCGCGGACAGGTGACAGACTACGACACCGGCGAGCCCCTCCCCTTCGTGAGCGTCTATTTTGACGGAACAACCATCGGCATTTCCACCGACCTGGAAGGCCGTTTCAGCCTGGAGACGCGCTCCCGGGAGGCCCGCGTCCTCACGGCTCACATCGTGGGATACGAGAGCCTTTCCATCCCCGTCACGCCCGGCTCCTTCAACGAGTTCCACTTCCGGCTCCGGACCGACCCGGACTTTCTGGACGCCGCCGTGGTGAAGCCCGACGACCGCTACATCAAATCCATCCTCCGGAGGCTGGACCAGAGCCGCCAGCGGAACAATCCGGACCATGCCGATTCCTGGCAGGCGGGGCTGTACTCCAAAATTGAAATGGATGCCACCAACATGGACGACCTAATGGCGCTGGGCATCGTAAGCCGCAACCTGGGCTTTGTCCGGGACTATGCCGACACGTCGGCCATCACCGGCAAGCCCTTCATCCCCATCATGATTTCCGAGAACCTGTCGGACCTGTACCACTCCCAGGACCCGCCCTTCGAAAGGGAAGTCATGCGCTCCAACCGGATTTCCGGCCTGGAAGACGACAATTTCCTGCGCCAGTTCACCGGCAGCTACCTCCTGAAGACCAATTTCTACGAAAACAACATCGGGGTCATCAACCTGGAGATTCCCAGCCCGGCGGCTGCCTCCTCCCACATTTTCTACAACTACTTCCTGGTGGACAGCCTCCAGATAGACGGGCGCAAGACCTACACGCTGCGCTTCCATCCCAAGAAAATGGTCACCTCCCCCGTATTTGACGGGGAAATGCAGATCGACGCCGAAGACTTCGGGATACGCTCCGTGCACGTAGCCCTGGCGGCGGTGGCCAACGTGAACTGGATCCGGCACATCAACATAGACATAGAGAACCGCCGCCTGGAAGACGGCCGCTGGTTCTACGGGGAAGAAAACCTGTTTGCCGATTTCTCCATTTCCGTGAGCGACTCCTCCCGCATCCTCTCCTTCCTGGGAAGGCGGCACCTGGTGTACGACCCGCCCGTCTTCGGGCCTGTCACGGACCCGCAAGTGCTGGAGGCCCAGGACCGGGTGGTCATGACCCGGAGCGAGGCCCACGACGACGCCTTCTGGGCCCAGGTGCGCCCCTACCAGCTGAGCGAGCGCGAACAGGGCATCTACCAGATGGTGGGACAGGTGCAGGAAACGCCTTTCTACAAATGGGTTTTCGCTCTTGCCAACACCCTCATCACCGGTTATTACGAGCTTCCGGATCCGGGCATCGGCTTCGGCCGGTGGGCCCGCACGGTAGTGTACAACGAGACCGAGGGGCTGCGCCTGCAGGCCGGGTTCCGCACCATGCGGGACTGGTCGGAAAAGGTCCGCCTCACGGGCACCGTCGCCTACGGCTTCCGGGACAAGACGCCCAAATGGAGCGCCAAGGCCGAATTCATGATCCGGCGGGACAAGACCCGGATGATAACGGTGGCCGCCAAGAAGGACTTCGTGCAGCTGGGCAGCGGAACGGGCGTGTTCTCGGCCCAGAACATGTTCACCTCCGTGGTGGCCCGCTCGCACATGAACCGGCAGAGCATGGTGCGGGAATTCAACCTGCAGTACGACCACGAGTGGAGCCCCAACGTGAACCAGGTGCTCACCTGGCGCACCTCCCGCCTGTGGGGCAACGATGCCGTTCCCCTGAGGCTGCCCGACGGCTCGCTGCAGGAGAGTTTCCTGGTGAACGAGCTGGGCACCACCCTGCGCTTTTCCTGGGACGAGCGCGTGAACCGCGGCTTTTTCCGGAAATACTACCTGTTCACCCGCTATCCCGTGCTGGCCGTGGACCTGATTCACGGATTCGGCGGCATCACCCCCGGCAGCAGCGGCTACTGGCGGGAAGAGCTCACCCTGGAGTGGAAGGTGCCGTCCGCAGCCCTGGGCTTCGGCAAGCTGTTCCTGAACGGAGGGGCCATTCAGGGCTCGGTCCCCTACACCCTCCTGAAACTGCACGAGGGCAACCAGACCTTCTTCGTGGACAGGAGCGCCTTCTCCTGCATGGACTACTACGAATTTGCCTCGGACCGCTGGATAGCCGGCTACTACGAGCACAATTTCAACGGTTTCTTCCTGGGCAAGATTCCGTTCCTGAAAAAGCTGGACCTGCGGGAAGTGGCCACCGTACGCTTCGCCTGGGGCACCCTGACGCCCCGGAACCGGGAAAACGCGCCTTTCCTGCTCCCGGAAAAGACCGGTTCGCTGGAGACCCCGTACGTAGAGGCGGGCGTGGGCATCTGCAACATCCTGCGCGTCCTGCGGGTCGATGCCATCTGGCGTCTTACCCATCCGCGTCCCGACGGCAAGAAGAACTTTACCATCAATGTGGGCTTTGACGTAGAATTTTGATATGAAACCAGTCCTGTCCATCCATCCGCTGCTGGCAGAGGGCGCCGAGGCGTCCCGCCCCGCCCGGCTGCACAGCTTCCCTGCCTTTTCCTTCTCCTTCCTGACCGAGGGGGAAATGCGGGTCTGTGTCGAAGGAAAGGATTTTCACCTGGGTCCGGGACAGTTTCTCCTGGTTCCGGAGAACCAGGCCCTGGCGTTGCGGCTCCTCAAGGGCTGCCGGGGCTTTACGGGCACCTTCAGCCTAAGCGAACTGAAGGATGCCTCCTACCCGGTCCTCCGCACACGGGAGCCCCTGCTGCAAAGTTTCTGGTTTGACGATGCCGTCTTTCTGGCCGCCCTGCTCAGACACATGCAGGTAGCCTCGGCAGACAAAGGCTTCCTCCGCAGCGGCCTGGACCTGATCCTGGGCCAGCTGAGGCCCGGCGGGAAGATGGCCGCCATCCCGGAAAAGTTCCTGCAGATGGTCTTTGAGGAGGGGCATGCCACTTTGTCGGTGTCGGATTACGCCCGGCAGCTGCAGGTTACCCCCAATTACCTGAACAAGACCGTGAAGGCCCATACCCGCCGCACCGCCATCGACTGGATAGAACTGGCCCGGCTGAATCTGGCCAAGAAACTGCTGAAAGACCCGCAGGTGCCCATTGCCGATGTGGCCCGGCTCTCCGGTGTGGAAGACCCGTCGTACTTCTCCCGTTTCTTCAGAAAAAAGACGGGGCTCACCCCGTCGCAGTACCGCAGCGCCGGAGACTGAGCCGCAGCTTCCGCCCTGCAGGCTTCAGGAAAGGTATTTTCCGTGGCAATGGCCGTAACGCAGGCCGCTGCCGCAGGGACAGGGATCTTCCGGCGCCACATGCGGAATGGCGAAGCCCAGGGGAAAGCCTTCCATGCGGGGATAACCGTCCGAGACGGTGGGCTCCGGCATTCTCCAGCGGGGATACTCCCCTCCGGCCTGCGGGTCCGGATCCTCCTGCTCCTCTTCCTCCGGCAGGCTGTCCCACGAGGCGGCATCCAGCTCCAGCTGTCCGGCTTCCCGGGCGCTGAAGCCGTTCAGGGCCCACTTGGGAACGCTGTCGGCATAGTCGGCCACAATTTGGCAACACACCTTCCAGCTTTCCCCGTCCAGGTGCTGTCCGTTGGGACTGTCCATCAGGGGATGGAACAGGGCCTCGTTGTATTCGGAGGTATATTGGGCTTCTATCCAGGTGTCGTGTTCGGCCTTTACCAGCTCCAGGCCCTCGTAGCCCAGGCGGCGGTACAGCTGCTCCAGGGCCATTCCCTCCCGGTTGCGCATGCCGACGGTGAAATAGGGGGCGCCGGCACCGGCCTCCCGGGCCTGGTCGGGCGTGAAAGCGGCCCGCTTCTTCTGGTTCAGCTGTTTGCGGAGGGTGTGGATTTCCTCGGCATCCGACACGCAGGGAGAGCACAGGTAGTCTCCCCAGCGGTCCGTGTAACGGCACAGCTTTACCATGGGACTGCGCTGGAGCACCTGCATCAGGTCTCCGTAGCTGTCTCCGTAGCGCTGCAGGTAATAGTCCGTAATGAGGTCCAGGAACACCGGGGTGGGCAGGATGCCGTACAGGTTCAGGTAGCCCAGTCCCATGCGCTCTATGTCAAACTGGCCGTTCCGCTCCCCTTTCCGGATGGCTTTGTCCACGAAAGGGGCCACGATGTCGTACACTTCCCGGGAAATCCAGACCTTGTGGTAGTTCTCGTCCGTGTCGTCATGCTCTACCAGGCCGCTCACCTCCACCAGGGAGGGATACACGGCGTAGTCGTGGTACTGGACCTTTTCCGGCCCGGCATGCACCAGTTCCCGAAGCAGGCGAACGTCCCGTTCCATCAGGTGGGACAGCCAGCGGCCGGGTTCCCCGTGCAGGTACATGTCCAGTTGCTCCACCAGCTGCGACTTCTTCAGGCGCGGAGAGAGCTCATGCCCCAGCAGGTTCCCCAGGTCCTGGAGTTCCGGCTTCTGGAAGCCGTCCAACAAAGTATGTATAGTCCGTTTTTCCATGGCTTGGAGTGCAAAGATACGGTTTTTTTCCGAAAAAGTCATTCTTTCTGCCCACGCCGGCAATATAGCATTTGGAGACAGGGAGGGAAACATTTTAGTTATGATATATAACATTTTTGTTAAGCCCCCAAGGCCCGCTTGGAAGGGCAGAAATTGTATTGTGTATGTCGGTAATATTGGCTATCTTTACAAGATGAAAACCATGGTCTTCAACTTTTCCGGGGCCTACGGGGCCGAAGGCTTCCTTCCGTGGATGAAAGCAGAAGGAGAGGTGGAAGAGCTGGACCTGGGAGGCATGGAGGGCACCTGCTGTTACTGTGACACTTCCGCCGCGGCGGAAATCGGCGCCCGGCTGCCCGGGGAGCTTCCGCTCCTCCGCTGGCTGGACAGCGGGGACTACCACTACCTGAGCTGCCTGCTGGCGCTCCGGGAGAAGGAGCCCTTCCACCTGGTCCTCCTGGACAACCATCCGGACAACCAGGAGCCGGCTTTCGGCGGTATCCTCAGCTGCGGCGGCTGGGTAAAGGCGCTGCAGGAGAGGCAGCCCCTCCTGAGGGATGTGCTCTCCGTGGGCCCGGAAGACTGCCCGCAGACGCTGCAGGACCGCTGGATAGAGGAGAGGAAGGGAGAACGGGTGTACGTCTCGCTGGACAAAGACGTGATGGGGCGCAACTGGGCCCGTACGGACTGGTCCCAGGGCACGCACTCGCTGCAGGAGGTGCTGCACTGGCTGGGACAGCTGCTGGACGGACGCCTGCAGGTTGTGGCGGTGGATATCTGCGGGGAGCTGGCACCGGGAAAGGGCGCCGCCCCGGAAGACCTCCGGATCAACCGGGAGACCAACAAGGCCCTTTATGAGTATATATTGAAACGTTAAAACTATGTCACAGATCCAAGCGCAGCCGGAACAGCTGCAGAAAACCTGCCTGTACGACGCCCACCTGGCCCTCCAGGCCAAGATGAGCCCCTTCGCCGGTTTCATGATGCCCATCCAGTACAGTTCCATTACGGCCGAGCATCTGGCCGTACGGGAAAAGGTGGGCATGTTTGACGTATCCCACATGGGAGAGATTTTTGTGGAAGGGCCGCAGGCCGAATCTTTCGTGAACCACATCTTCACCAATGAAATCCGGGGATACGGGGCCGGAAAGGTGCTTTACGGCATGATGTGCTACCCCCACGGCGGCGTGGTGGACGACCTGCTGGTGTACCGTGAATTTGAGCCGGAGCATTTCCTGCTGGTGGTGAACGCCGCCAACATCCAAAAGGACTATGCCTGGATCCGGGAACAGGCAGAAGGCTTCGACTGCCAGGTGCGGGACGAATCTCCCCGCTGGGGCCAGATTGCCGTCCAGGGGCCGGAGGCCGAAAAAACCGTGATGGAAGTGCTGGGCTACAGGGAAGCCGCGTCCCTCCTGGGCTTCTATGAGTACTGCAACGTGGAATACAAAGGGCAACGCCTGATTCTGAGCCGGACAGGTTATACTGGAGAAGACGGCTTCGAGCTCTATTCCACCCCGGAGCATACCGTGGAAATTTGGGACCGCCTGCTGGCGGCGGGCGTACAGCCCTGCGGCCTGGGCTGCCGGGATACCCTGCGCTTCGAGGCGGGCCTGCCGCTGTACGGGGACGAGCTGAGCCCGGAAATCAGCCCCGTCATGGCCGGCCTGGGCCTGTTCTGCAAGTTCGACAAGGCGTTCATCGGCCGGGAGGCCCTGCTGGACCAGAAGGCCGGGAACCTGGAAAAGAAACTGGTGGGCATCGCCCTGGAAGACAAGGCCATCCCGCGCGCCGGCTATCCGGTAGAGCTGGAAGACGGCACCCAGGTGGGCGTGGTAACCACCGGCTACCATTCCATTTCCCTGGACAGGAGCCTCTGCTTCGCCCTGGTGGACAAGGGCGTCAGCGCCCTGGACACCCCGCTGTGGATCCGCATCCGCAAGAAGACCTTCCCCGGCAAGGTGGTCAAAAAGAGATTTTACCAAACCAACTATAAAAAGTAATACTTATGTCCAAGATTCTTGAAGGACTCAAATACAGCGAGTCCCACGAATGGGTCAAGGCCGAAGGCCAGGTGGCTTATGTGGGCGTGACCGACTTCGCCCAGAAGGAGATGGGAGACATCACCTATGTAGATATGCCCGAAGAAGGCGACGACGTGCTGGCCGGAGAGGAATTCGGCGCGCTGGAAAGCGTAAAAGCCTCTTCGGAGCTCATCAGCCCGGTCTCCGGCACCGTGGTGGAGGTGAACGCCCGGCTGGAAGACGCCCCGGAAATGGTGAATGAAGACGCCTACGGCGCCTGGATCATCAAGGTGGAGATGTCCGATGCAGGAGAGCTGGACTCCCTGCTGGACGCAGCCGCCTACAAGACCCTGATCGGCGAATAAGACATGGCAACGCTTCCCTATCTGCCGCATACCCAGGCAGACATCCGTTCCATGCTGGACCGGATTGGGGTGAAGAAGCTGGAAGACCTGTACGGCGACGTTCCCTCCGAATTTCTGAGAAAGGGTGTATACGCCCTTCCGGAGGCCCTTTCCGAGCAGGAAATCCGGGATTACTTCGCCTCCCTGGAGGCCATGAACGCCCATCTGAAGGTCTTTGTGGGCCAAGGGGCGTACGACCATTACACCCCGGCGGTCATCCCTTGCCTCACCCAGCGGTCGGAGTTCCTTACCGCCTATACCCCCTACCAGTGCGAGATTTCCCAGGGAACGCTCCGGTATATCTTTGAATACCAGTCCCTCATGAGCGAGCTCACAGGGCTGGACGTCTCCAACGCCTCCCTGTACGACGGCCCCACCGCCGCAGCCGAGGCCATGAAGATGGCGGTGTCCTGCGCCCGCAGGAAAAACCGCGTCCTGCTTTCCCGGGCCCTGCTCCCCCACGTGCTGAAGGTGGTGGAAACCTATGCCCGCTTCCACGGCGTGGAAATCGGCTATATACCGGCCCCGGACGGCCAGACTTCCCTGGAGGCCATCCAGGCCGCACTGGCCCTGGAGGATAATGTGGCCGGGGTCATCGTCCCTTCCATCAACCGCTACGGCATCATCGAGGACCACAGCGGCTTTGCCGATGCCGTCCATGCCCGGAAGGCCCTGCTGGTGGAATACTGCGACCCGTCGGCCCTGGCGGTGGTGAAGACCCCCGGCGAATGGGGCGCCGACATAGCCGTAGGCGACGGACAGTCCCTGGGCCTGCCGCTATGCTACGGCGGCCCCTACGTGGGCTTTATGACCGTCAGGAAGGAGTACATGCGCAAGATGCCCGGCCGCATTGTGGGCCAGACCGTGGACAGGCAGGGCCGGCGGGCCTTCGTCCTCACCCTGCAGGCCCGCGAACAGCACATCCGGCGGGAAAAGGCCACGTCCAACATCTGCTCCAATGAAAGCCTTATGGCCCTTTGGGTTACCATCTACCTTTCCCTGCTGGGACCGGAAGGCCTCCGGGAGGTGAACCGCCTCAGCGCCGACGGCGCCCACTACCTGAAGGCCGAACTCCTGAAGACCGGCCTGTTCCAGGACGTTTTCCCGGACAAGCCCTTCCTGAAAGAGTTTGTGCTGAAGCCCAAGGAGTTCCCGGGCCCCATGCAGAAGCGTCTGGAGGAAGCCGGCTATTTCGCCGCCCTGGACACGGAAGAGGGATACGTGAGTTTCTGCGTCACGGAAAAGCGCAGCAAGCAGGAAACGGACCGGCTGGTCCAAATAGTGAAGGAGGGCTAGACGATGAAATACTACGACAGACTCATTTTCGAGCTTTCCCGGGAAGGACGTTGCGGTTATTCCTTGCCCGTGAATAAGTTCCCGGCATCACCGGAAGTCCCGCAGCAGCTCCGGAGAGCGGCGCCCCTGCGCCTTCCGGAGGTCTCGGAACCGGACGTGGTACGCCACTACACCAACCTCTCCCAGATGAACTTCGGCGTGGACACAGGCTTCTATCCCCTGGGGTCCTGCACCATGAAGTACAATCCCAAAATCGACGAGGAGGTGGCGGCCCTGGCGGGCTTCGCCGGGCTGCACCCGCTCATGCATGCAGGGCTCACCCGGGGTGCGCTCAAGGTTTATCAGGAGATGAACAAGGCCCTCTGTGCCATCACCGGCATGTACACCTTCACCTTCGACCCCTGCGCCGGCGCGCACGGGGAACTCACCGGCCTGATGATCATGCGCACCTACCATATGCTGCGCGGAGACCTGGCCCGCACCAAGGTCATCGTGCCCGACAGCGCCCACGGCACCAATCCAGCATCGGCCGCCGTCTGCGGCCTGGAAGTGGTGGAAGTGAAGTCGCTGGAGAACGGCCGCATCGACGTGGAGGCCCTGAAGGCCCTCCTGGACGGCAGCGTGGCCGGCATCATGATGACGAACCCCAATACCCTGGGGCTCTTCGAGACGGAAATCAAGACCATTGCCGGGCTCGTGCACGAGGCCGGCGGCCTGCTGTACTACGACGGGGCCAACATGAACCCGCTCATGGGCATGGTGCGTCCCGGCGACATGGGCTTCGACATCATGCACCTGAACCTGCACAAGACCTTCTCTACCCCGCACGGGGGCGGCGGTCCCGGCAGCGGGCCCGTGGGCGTGGCCCGTCACCTGGAAGACTGCCTGCCGGACCTGAGCGTCAGCGGCTTCCACGGCAACTTCGGCGTCATCCTCCGGGCCTACGCCTACATCCTGGCCCTGGGCAGGGACCACCTCAGGCAGGTGGGGCAATATGCGGTGCTGAACGCCAACTATATCAAGGAATGCCTCAAGGATGTGTACAAACTGCCCATAGAAGGGGTGTGCAAGCACGAATTCGTGTTTGACGGACTGGTGGACGACGGCGCCCGCGAGGGTGTTCCCGGCGCCACCACCCTGGACGTGGCCAAGCGCCTGCTGGACTACGGCTTCCATGCGCCCACCATCTACTTCCCGCTCCTGTTCCACCAGGCCCTCATGATCGAGCCCACGGAAACCGAGAGCAAGGAAACCCTGGACGCGTTCATCGGCGTCATGCGGCAGATTGCCGCCGAAGCGGCCCGCGACCCCCGCATCCTCCAGGAGGCCCCGCACAACGCCCCCATTACCCGGCCGGACGAGACCCAGGCCGCCCGCAACCCGGTGCTCAGATACCAGGATACCCTGTAGGAACCATGGCCGAAAGCAACTTCATAGACTACGTCCGCCTTTACTGCGAGAGCGGCCACGGCGGGGCGGGAAGCGCCCATCTGCACCGGGCCAAGTATGTGCCCAAGGGCGGGCCCGACGGCGGCGACGGCGGCCGGGGCGGCCATGTAATCCTCAGGGTGAACCCGCAGTTGTGGACCCTTATCCACCTGCGCTACCGCAAGGTGGTGAAGGCCGAGCCCGGCAGCCCCGGGGGCGAGGCGCTCAAGCGCGGCCGGAACGGGGCCGACATTGTGCTGGAAGTGCCCCAGGGGGTGGTCGTCAAGGATGCAGAGACGGAAGAAGTGATTACCGAACTGGTGGAACCCGGACAGGAATACATCCTGTGCGAGGGCGGCCGGGGCGGCTGGGGCAACGACCATTTCAAAAGCGCCACCAACCAGACGCCACGCTATGCCCAGCCCGGAGGAGAAGGGCAGATGGGCTGGTTTGTGCTGGAACTCAAGGTGCTGGCCGACGTGGGCCTGGTGGGCTTCCCCAACGCCGGGAAGAGCACCCTGCTGGCCGCCGTCACATCGGCCAAGCCCAAGATTGCCAATTACGCCTTCACCACCCTGGAGCCCAACCTGGGCATCGTACGCTACTGGGACGACCGGTCCTTTGTGATGGCCGACATTCCCGGCATCATCGAGGGCGCCCACGAAGGGAAAGGCATCGGCATACGTTTCCTGCGGCATATTGAACGGAATTCCGTGCTGCTGTTCCTGGTGGCGGCCGACGAGCCGGACGTGAACAGATGCTACCAGGTGCTGCTGAAGGAACTGGAGGAATACAATCCGGAACTGCTGGTGAAGGACCGGGTCCTGGCCGTGACCAAGACAGACTTGATTGACGCACGGCAGCAGGCACGGATAGAGAAGAAACTGCCCGCCGACGTCCCCCATGTCTTTATCTCGTCCGTAGTCCGGACCGGGCTGGACCAGCTGAAGGAAACGCTATGGAAAGCCTTGTCCAAATAGACCGGCAGCTAAGCCTGTGGGTAAACCAGCACAATCCGCCCGCCCTGGACGGATTCTGGTCGTTCCTTTCCGGGACGCGCGTCTGGTTCCCGCTCTACGGGTTCATTGCCGGGGTCATTCTCTGGAAACTGGGCTGGAAAAAGGGCCTGGTGGTCATTGCAACGCTCATTCTGGGCATTGTCCTCACCGACCAGCTGGCCAACCTGGTCAAAAACGGCGTCATGCGCCTGAGGCCCTGCCGGGACCCCTGGATGCTGGAGCAGGGGGTCCGCTGCCCGGACGGGGTCATCGGCGGGCTGTACAGCTTCTTTTCCGGACACGCCAGCAATGTATTCGGCTTTGCGGCGGGCTCATGGGCCGGCATGCAGCTGAACGACCGAAAACACCGCTACGGGATATACGGTTGCGTCATCATGCTTTGGGCCACCCTCATTTCCCTGAGCCGGGTCATGCTGGCAGCCCATTTTCTGGGAGATATTCTGGTGGGAAGCCTCTTCGGCCTGGCGCTGGGCCTGGGACTGGCCTATGCAGCGCACGCTCTCATGGTTAGAGCGCGCCTATGACCTTTTCCATCTGCTGGCTGTGGGAGCCTTTTACCAGGACGGTATAGCCCTGCACGGGGTGCTGCGCAAGATAGTCGGCCAGGTCCCCGGACTTGGCAAAAGTCTTGATGGCAGTCCCTTCCGCCGCCCGGATGAAGTCTTCCCCCACCAGGAAGGCATCCAGGGAGGAAAGCCGCTCCACAATCTGCCGATGCTCCTGCTGGGTATCGGCCCCCAGTTCTCCCATGGAGCCCAGCAGGGCCAGTTTGGGGCCCTCGGCCTGCATCAGGTTGTCCAGGGCCACCGCCATGGAAGAAGGGTTGGCGTTGTAGGCGTCTATGATAACGGTATTTCTTTCTGTCTTAAGCAGTTGGCTGCGGTTATTGGAAGGAACGTAGGAGGCGATGGCCGCCAGGGCGTCTTCCCGGGGGACGTCGAAGTACCAGGCCAGCTTCAGGGCCGCCAGCACGTTGGGGGCATTGTAGGCCCCCACCAGGCGGGTTTCCAGCACAGCATCCCCGAAATCCATCTCCAGGAAAGGCGAAGCCTTCACCTTGACACCTTCCAGGCTGTAGGAAATGGCCTCCAGTCCCCTTTCGCCCAGCATGCCGGAAAGCACGGGGTCGTCCCCGTTGGCAAAGACCACCCCGCCGTGCTCCTTCAGGTAGTCGTACAGCAGGCCCTTGGCGTGCTTCACGCCCTGGAAGCTGCCGAAACCCAGCAGGTGCGCCTTGCCCACGTTGGTGACGAGGCCCAAGTTGGGCTGGGCCACAGCCAGCAGCGGCCGCAGGTCTTCCGGATGGCTGGCGCCCATCTCGATGATGGCAATCTGCGTACGCGGGCCGATCTTCAGGACCGACAGCGGCACGCCGATCTCGTTGTTCAGGTTGCCTTCGGTGGCTGTGACGCGGTAAGCCGCCCCCAGGGCCGTACGGATGAGCTCTTTGGTGGTGGTCTTCCCATTGGTACCCGTAAGGCCCACCACCGGAATCCGGAGCTGCTGGCGGTGCCTCCGGGCCAGGGCCTTCAACGCCTCCAGCGTGTCCGGCACCTTGACGAGCCGGGGGTCGTCGGCCTCTACGCACGGGTTCACCACGGCGCAGCAGGCCCCGGCTTCCAGGGCCTGCAGGGCGAAGGCGTTGCCGTCGAAATGCTCCCCTTTCAGGGCAAAGAAAAGCTGGTTTTTCCTAAGGGTGCGGGTGTCTGTGCAGACCCCGGCCGAGGAGAGGAAAATCTGATATAACTGACTGATATCCATGGTTTCTTCGTTTTGCCCGGCCTGACGCTTATGCTTTTCCGGTGCTGCCGAACCCACCGGAGCCGCGGCCTGAACCGTCCAGCCGGTCCACCGGTTCCCATACCACCTGCTCGTGCCGGGCTATGACCATCTGGGCTATGCGTTCCCCGGGAACAATCTCGAAAGGCTCCTGGGACAGGTTCACCAGGATGACCTTGATTTCCCCGCGGTAGTCGGCATCTACCGTTCCGGGGCTGTTCAGGACCGTGATGCCCTGCCTGGCAGCCAGACCGCTGCGGGGACGCACCTGCGCCTCGTAGCCGGCCGGAAGGGCGATGAACAGTCCCGTGGGCACCAGGGCCCGCTGCAGGGGCTGCAGCACCAGGGGCTCCTCCAGGTTGGCCCGCAGGTCCACGCCGGCGCTCTGCTCCGTGGCATAGGCCGGACAGGGATAAGGGGAATGGTTGACAATCTTGACTTGGATCATTTATTTGGGTGCTTTGATGTACAGGACCACGGCAATGACGGCATACAGGTAATTGGGCAGCCAGATGGCTATGGAAGCCGGCAGCGTATCCGTCATCACGAACATTTCACTGAACTGCATGAACAGGATGTAGGAAAAGCCCAGGGCGATGCCCGCCGCCAGGTTCCACCCCATGCCGCCGCGTTTTCTCTTGGTGGACAGCGCCAGGCCGATGACGGTGAGGATGATGGCCGAAAAAGGAAGGGAGAAGCGGTTGTTCTTCTCGATGAGCGCCGTGCTCACAGAGGCGTCTCCCCGCTGGGTCTGGGTGCGGATGAGCTGGTCCAATTGGTGCTCGTCCAGGCGCTGGATGGTGTATTTGTTCCGGAAAAAGTCGTCCCGTGTGAGACTCAGGGTGGTGTCCAGCCGGCGCCCGGAGCGCACCTTGTCCTCCATGCCTTCCGTATAGTCCCGGATGAACCAGTTGCGGAGCTTCCACACGCCGGTTACGGTGTCGTACTGGGCGCTCTCGGCCGAAAGTTTGGAGTGCAGCCGGCCGTCCGAAAGGTCTTCCAGCGTAAAATTATAGGCCGTGTTGTTGTACCCGCTGAAAGACTCTATGTACACGAAGTGGTCGTTCTCCAGCTTGTAATGCAGGTCCCGCCCGGAATAGGCCTTGGTCCTGGGAATATACTTTTGCTCGAAGTCCACCCGCGGCCCGTTGGCCTTGGGGATGACCCAGAGCCCCAGGCCCAGGGAGAGCAGGGCTATCAAAACCGCGGAAATGAGGTACGGCACCGCCATCCGGTGGTAGCTGATCCCGCTGGACAGGATGGCGACGACCTCTGAATCCTGGGTCATCTTGGTGGTGAAGATAATGACCGTAAGGAACACGAACAAGGGCGAATACATGTTCATGAAATACGGGATGTAATTCAGGTAATAGTCGAAGACGATGGCATGCAGCGGAGCGTCCCGGCGCACGAAATCCTCTATCCGTTCGCTCACGTCGAAAATGATCACGATCCCCACTATGAGCAGCAGCGACATGAAGAAGGTGGTGAGGAACTTGCGGATTATATACCAGTCCAGTCGCTGGAGTCCCTTGAATTTCATAGGCGTTGCATGAGTTTGGGGACCGTGGCGTTCTTCCAGGGCAGGAAATCCCCCGCCGCTATGTGGGCGCGCGCCCTGCCCACCAGGTCCAGATAAAAAGCCAGGTTATGTTCCGACGCCACCATGGCGGCGGACATTTCCCCGGCGATGAACAGGTGGTGGAGGTAGGCCCGCGTATAATAGCTGTCCACGAAGGAGCGTCCTTCCGGGTCCAGCGGAGAAAAGTCCCGGGTCCATTTGGCATTGCGCATGTTCATGACGCCGTTCCATGTAAAAAGCATGCCATTGCGGCCGTTGCGGGTGGGCATGACGCAGTCGAACATGTCGATGCCCCGGGCGATGCCCTCCAGGATGTTGGCGGGCGTTCCCACCCCCATCAGGTAGCGGGGCTTGTCCTGCGGCAGCAGGGGGCAGGTGAACTCCAGCATGCGGTACATGGTTTCCGTGGGCTCCCCTACCGCCAGCCCGCCCACGGCATAGCCGCCGCGGTTGGGACCGTCCAGCGAGAGGGCGTGTTCCACGGCCTGCTTCCGCAGCTCCGGGTACACGCAGCCCTGGATGATGGGGAACATCACCTGGGAGTGGCCGTACAGGGGTTCGGTCTGGTCGAAACGGCGGGCGAAGCGTTCCAGCCAGCCCTGCGTGAGCCGGAGGGACTTGGCGGCATAGCGCTCGTCGGCATCTCCGGGGCAGCACTCGTCCAGGGCCATCACGATGTCGGCCCCGATGATGCGCTGGGTATCTACGTTGTTTTCCGGGGTGAAGACGTGCCGGCTGCCATCTATGTGGGAGGCAAAACGGCAGCCTTCTTCCGTAAGCTTGCGGATGGGCGACAGGGAAAAAATCTGGAAACCGCCGCTGTCCGTGAGGATGGGACCGTCCCAATGCTCGAAGCGGTGCAGGCCACCGGCCTCCCGAAGCGTGTCCAGCCCCGGCCGCAGGTACAGGTGATAGGTATTGCCCAGGATGATCCGGGCCCCGATGTCCTCCTTCAGGTCCCTGTGGTACACGCCTTTGACAGCCCCAACCGTACCCACCGGCATGAAGATGGGTGTAGGGATTTCACCGTGGTCGGTGAAAATGACACCCGCGCGGGCAGCGGAAAAGGGGTCGGTGGCGGTACGGACAAATTGGAACATCGAAATCCTGTTTTCGTTTTCGTAATATCATGCAAAAATACGCTTTTTTTCCTATATTTGCACAGATTAGGCAAGAACAAATACCAAAACAGAACGGATATGAAAATCAAACCCATCACTTGGAAGCTCATCCTGATGAACTTCCTGCAATATGCCGCCTGGGGCGCCTACCTCACTTCGCTGGGCCGCTATCTGGGAAACATCGGCCTGGGGCCGCAAATCAAGTGGTTCTTTGCCATGCAGGGCATCGTATCCATCTTCATGCCCACCCTCATGGGCATTGTGGCCGACAAGAAGATGGAGGCCCAGAAGGTCCTGTCCCTCAGCCATGGCCTGGCCGGCCTGTTCATGGCCGGAGCCGGCTTCTATTGCATGAGTTCGGGCGGCAGCATCCAGTTTGCCCCCCTGTTCATCCTCTACAGCCTTAGCGTGGCCTTCTACATGCCCACCATCGCCATCGCCAACGCCGTGGCCTACAACGCCCTGGCCAAGGAAGGCATGGACACGGTGAAGGATTTCCCGCCCATCCGCGTATTCGGCACCGTGGGCTTCATCTGCAGCATGCTGCTCACCAATTTCCTGCACATCGGCGGCGTAGCCATGCAAGACAGTTATACGCAGCTCATCTCCTCGGGCATCATCTCCCTCATCCTCTGCGGTTATGCCCTCACCATGCCGGCCTGCCCCATCGACAAGAACAAGAAGAACGAGACCCTCGCCGAGGCCTTCGGCCTCAAGGCCTTCACCCTGTTCAAGGACCCGCAGTTCGCCATCTTCTTCATCTTCTCCATGCTGCTGGGAGCCTCGCTGCAAATCACCAACGGCTACGCCAACACCTTCCTGGGCTCCTTTGCCGAGAATCCGGCCTATGCCGACGCCTTTGCCGTCAAGAACTCCAACGCCCTCATTTCCATCTCCCAGGCTTCCGAAACCCTGTGCATCCTGCTCATTCCCTTCTTCATGAAGCGCTTCGGCATCAAGAAGGTCATGCTCATCTCCATGTTCGCCTGGGTGTTCCGCTTCGCCCTCTTCGGCCTGGGCAACCCCGCCATGCCCGGGGTGCTGCTGTTCATCCTCAGCTGCATCGTTTACGGAATGGCCTTCGACTTCTTCAACATTTCCGGTTCCCTGTATGTAGAGCAGAATGCCGCCCGGGAAATCCGTTCCAGCGCCCAGGGCCTGTTCATGATGATGACCAACGGCTTTGGCGCCACCATCGGCACTCTGGCGGCCGGCGCCGTCGTAGATGCCACGGTGTACAATGCCGCCAACCCTTCCTGGCCCAAGGCCTGGTTCATTTTCGCCGGCTACGCCCTTGTGGTGGGCGTACTCTTCTGGATCCTGTTCAAAGACCCGCAGAAGCAGCAGCAGTAAGCGGCTAACCCCGGGAAACCGCCCCTTCCCCTTCCGGCTCCTCCTCCGTCATGCTCCGCAGGCGGGTCAGATGCTGGATGCGGGAAGGGGTGGCTTCGTATGAAAGGTCATAGACGCTGTAAACGCTGCGCTGCCCCATCTTGTGGAAAGAGGTCACGTAGTTGAAGTCGAAACCCAGCTGTCCCAGGCTCATCCGGTCCAGGGAGGTGACCCCTATCGCAAGCAGGCGCTCCAGGATGTCGTGGTTGTCGTCCAGCGTCCTCAGGACCTTGTGCTGGTAGGCCCGCCACGACAGCGGCTTCCGTTTATTGTGATAACGATTTTTACAGGAGCTGCTACAGAACTTCCGGTCCGGACGGCCGTGTCCGTACTCGATGATATCCCCACATTCTAAACAGTAACCGAAGTCGGGGTCCTGGCTTGTCTTGTATCCCATAAGCAGCGATTTGGCTCCAAAGGTGGGAGTTCCCCTCCACATTTCCAAGCATCGTAAAAAACATTTTCACTTCTTTTTACGTTTTTTAAGATGGGACCAAATGACGGCCCGGAAGAATAAATCCACCGGTGCCGCCTGTTTCTTCCGATTTCCCTGAAAAAACGTTAAAAGCGCTGTCGAAACAGCAAAAAATGCCCTTCCCGGCCCGCTTCCCCGCGGATTTCGGGACAGGACTTCCTTACTTTGCAGGCGGTCCCCCACCGGAAGCGCGCCCGGCAGGACGGGGGCCGGCCAAGTGAAACCTTTTAAATGCAAAGCAATGGAATTTCTAAACCGTATTGAAATCAAGGGGGTCATCGGGAGGGCCGACATCCACGCGTTCAACGGGACGCGGGTGTGCAACTTTTCCGTGGTCACCGAATACAGCACCCGGGACAAGGACGGGAATCCGGACATCGACATCGCATGGTTCAACGTGTCGGCCTGGCAAGGCCCTTCCATGCCGGACTTCTACGAAATCCAGAAAGGGGCCTGGGTGCGGGTGGTGGGCCGCATCCGCATGCGCAGATACACTACCCAGGATAATGAAGAGAGACAGGCGATGGACGTGCTGGCCCGCACCGTGGAGATGATTCCGCGCGAAGGAGACCGTCCCCAACCCCAACGCGACTGGTAAAGATGGAACCAAGGAGTTTATTGCATCTTCTCCTGCTGCTCTCGGCAGCCGCCTGCGCCCCGCTCTCCCATGTCCGGCAGTTGAGGGAGGGGCAGGTGACGGCGCAGCTGGTGCTGAGCCAGGAGCAGGAACTGCCCGAACTGGATTTCGGGACACCCCTGCACCGGGACACGCTGGTAGTGAAGGATCCCGAAGGGAACGATGTGTTAATCATGAAGGCCGTCAAGGACGAGAACGGGGAGATGGTGGCCACCGACGTGCTGGAGGCTGCCCGCGTTACGGCCCGTTTCAGGAATGTGGCGGAACGGCACGGCCGGATTGACCTGCAATTCGAGGTGGTGGTTCCGGAGAAGATGCAGGACTCCAAATGGCAGCTCCGCTTCTATCCCGACATGTTCGTGCTGGAGGATTCGCTCCGGCTGGAAAGCGTTTTCATCACGGGGAACGACTACCGGAAGGCGCAGCTTCGGGGCTACGAGCAGTACGAGCGCTTTATCCGGTCCATCATTACCGACACCACCCGCTTCATAGACCTGCGGAACCTGGAGCTGTTCCTCAAACGGAACATTCCCCAGGTGTACAGTTTCAAGCGGGACTCCAGCTTCGTTTCCGACGAGCAGTTCCATTCCTTCTTCGGGGTCACCGAACGGCAGGCCATAGACCACTATACGAACCTGTTCGCCCGGAAACGGAACGAATACCGGAAATCCCGCCGGGAAGCCATGTACGCCAAATATGTCAAAGTGCCCATCCAGCGGGAAGGACTCCGGCTGGACACCGTGATGAGAGCCGTGAACGGGGACTTCGTGTATCACTATACCCAGACCATCGCCACGCAGCCCCGGCTGCGGAAGGTGGACATCGTCCTGTCCGGGGACGTCTATGAAGGGGACCAGCGCATCTATGCCATGAAGCGGTCGGAGCCCCTCACCTTCTACATCAGTTCCCTGTCGGCCTTCGTGGACGGGACGGAGCGGTACCTGACCACGGTCCGGGAACGCAGGGCCGCCGCCAACACCGCCTGCTACGTGGACTTTGCCCAGGGGCGTTCCGACATAGACCTGGCGCTGGGCAACAACCGCAGCGAGATGGACCGCATCCGCGGAAACATCACCGAGCTCCTGGAAAACCGGCAGTTCGACCTGGATTCCATCGTCATTGCGGCATCGGCCTCGCCGGAAGGGGCCCTGAGCACCAATCTTTCCCTGTCGGAACGCCGGGCAGCGGCCGTAGCCGACTACTTCGACCGCTATGTGCGGCATTACCGGGATTCCCTGCGCAGGAGCTCCTTCTCGCTGAGCGTCGGCGAGGACGGCACGGAAAAGCTCACGCAGAGCACCGCGGCGGCCATTCCCTTCCGTTCCCGTTCCAACGGTGAAAACTGGGAAATGCTTTCGCTGCTGGTGGACGAGGACACCTTGCTGTCGGCCGGGGCCCGGCAGTCCTACACGAAGCACCTGGCCGAGGCCGATCCGGACCGGCGGGAAGAGGCGCTGCGGGGAGAGCCCTACTACAATTACCTGCGGGAGAAGCTGTACCCACGGCTCCGCACCGTAAAATTCGACTTCTACCTGCACCGGAAGGGCATGATAAAGGACACGGTCCACACCACGGAGCTGGATACGGTTTACATGAAGGGCGTGGAAGCCCTCAAGGAACGGGACTACAGGCAGGCGCTGGAGTATCTGCGCCCCTACAAGGACTACAATACCGCCATCGCCTATGTGTCCCTGGACTACAATGCATCGGCCATGGCCATCCTGCAGGAACTGGACCCCACGCCGCAGGTCACCTACATGCTGGCCGTCCTGCATGCCCGCAGCGGGGACGACCAGTCCGCCGTCCAATGCTACCTGGATGCCTGCCGCTCCGACCAGTCCCTGGTCTTCCGCGGCAACCTGGATCCGGAAATCTCGGCGCTCATCCGGCGCTACAATCTGAACAACCAAGTCACCGATTATGAAAGCATTTAAAAAAACATTGTTTATGAAACACTTTTCCCTCCCCTTCCTTTTGGCCGCCCTGCTGGCAGCGGCCCCGTCCTGCAGCAAACAGTCCGTCCTCCCGCCCGCTCCGGAACCCGCCGGCGCAACGGCCGGAACGGGCGCATCCGGCACCCTGCTGGTCACCCTGGGACAGGATGGGACCAAGGCCGCCCTGGGCGGACTGGACGAAAAGGCCGTCCGCTGCCTGCAGGTCTTTGTTTTCAACGAGGCTGGAACGAAGGAGACCGACAAATTTGTATCGGCCAGCAGCCTTACCATCACTTCGCCCGTGGGGCGGAAGCACATCTGGGCCATCGTGAACCACAGCCGCTTTGCCGACATTGCCAAGGAAGAGGACCTGAAGAAAACGGTCACGGACCTCTCGGAGAATTACACGTCCGGGGACGGCATCCGCCTGGTGATGGCCGGCGAAAAGGATGTGGAAGTGACCCAGGCCAGCGAGCAAGTGGTCGTGAACGTAACCCGGCTCGCGTCCCGGATTCTGCTCAAGAGCGTGAAACGGGTCTTCTCTGACACTTACCTCACGGGCCGATCCTTCACCATCAAGGACATCTACCTGAAAAACGTCGCGGGGAACACCAACTTTTCCCTGGACAAGAAAAACAACGGTCTGGACTGGGACATCGTAGACCCCACCACATGGTATAACATGTTGAAGGACAGCGAGACCGCCACGGTGAGCCCCCTGCTGTGCAGCCACGGCCTCAGCATCGCCTGCGAAGAAGCCACGGCCAAAGAAATCAACCAGGTATTCTATACCTATCCCAACCCCACGTCCGGCGACAACACCGGTTCTTCCTGGTGCGCCCGCCATACCCGGCTGGTGGTCCATGCCGAGATTACCGGAGGGGGCAGCGGAACCGTCCAGTCCTATTATACCTTCACCCTGCCCGTTCTCAAGCGCAACTGCTCCTACGAAATCACGGACATCACCTTCACCATGCTGGGCAAGGACAACGACGGGGATGACTCCGTGACCGACACCGGAGCCGCCGCCATTACCCTGAAGGTGCTGGACTGGGACACCCCGACGGAACTCACGTATGACAGGTAATCCGGCTTCTTTCCCATGCGACACCTGAAAACAATACCGGGAATGCTGGTTGTCTGGGCCGTCTGCGCCTGCCAGTCCCCCATCCGCGAAGACCGCTCCGGCTGTCCGGCCACCCTCTTTTTCGAATTCCTGGACAGCCAGGGAATCGGACCGGCCGAACTGATGTACCTGGAGGCGTCTCCGGTGCTGGGAACAGGAGGCCGGGTGACCGACACCACCACCGTGGGCGCCATGACAGACAGGAGCTACTCCTTGCAAGTGCGCCGCTGCGACGCCGTTTCCATTTACGGAATGGCCTGCTTCGGGAACAGCCGCATCGAGAAGGGCTCGGACTGGGTGGTGGACAGGCAGCAGGACGGCGACCACCTGTACCGCTTTACGGCCAAGGCGGAAGGAATGGAAGAAACGGCCGTCATCCCAGTGGAAATGACCAAGGAGCACAGCGTCATCCAAGTCCGCTTCGTAGAATTTGACCAGGAAAAGGAGCAGGGCCGCTTTCCTTTCAAGGTGGTGGTCAGTTCCCAGACCTGCGGGATAGACCTGCACAGCGGCATTCCGGTGAGCGGCCCGTACCGCTATGCGCCGCCGGAGCGGAGCGCCGGCGAATTCGTGTTCACCGTTCCCCGCCAGGCCGACAGAAGCCTGAGCCTGGAACTGTGGGACAAGGAGGCCGACGAGTCGACGGGAGAGCCCCTGGACAGCATCCTGCTGTGGAACCTGCTGAAGCAGCTGGACGGCTTCAGCTGGGACATGAAAAACCTGCCGGACCTCTGCGTGGAAATTGACTATATCCGGTCCGAAGTGACCCTGTCCATCAGCGACTGGCAAAACGAAACATCCATCAATTACGCCATCTGACATGAAAAGAAACAGCTATCTACTATTCCTTTTAGCAGCCGCGGCCCTCGCCTGCGGGAAGGAAGAGGCCGCGCTTCCCCCGGACAAGCCGGAAGCGGCCCAGGCGCTTTCCGCTGCCACGGGAACCGTGAACATCGGCCTGGGAAGCCCCTTTCTCCCCACCCGGATGGCCAGCCCCTCCCCCGGGGTGGAAAGCACGTGCCGGCGCTGGGCCTTCTGGATTTTCGACCCCTCCGGAGACAGCGTGGCATACGGGACCGGCGAAACCGGAGAAAGTGTACGCAGAACCCTCCTGGTGGGCGATTACACGGTGGTGGCCGTGGCCAATTATCCGGAGAGCCTGGTGCCGGAAAACGTCACCGAAAAAGCGGGCCTGGAAAGCCGGGTAATCCAGTTGTCGGACAACGCCGCCGGCGCCATGGTCATGTATGGGGAAGCGCCCTTGGAGATGGAGCAGGACCGGACGGTGTCCTGCAGCGTGGACGTGCGGCGGCTGGTGGCCAAGGTGGGCGTCAAGAAAGTGTCCGTGGCCTTCGAGAATCCGTACCTGGCGGCCAAGACCACCGTCCTGGAAGCCATCTATCTTACCAACCTGTACCGGACCAGCCGGCTGGGGCGGGATTACACGGGGGCCGAACTGCTTTCCGGGGAGGCCCTCTGGTACAATGTCATGGGCTGGCGCGCTCCGGAGGACGCCGTCCCGGAAATGGATGCCCTGGTGGGAGACACCGCCATCCAGGCCACGCTCTCACCGGAAATGCCCCATACCACGGCCCACTATTTCTACGCCTGCCCCAACGCCACGCCCGAGGGGGACGATACGCACGAGGCATCCTGGAGCAAGCGGTCCACGCGGCTGGTGCTGCAGGTGGCGGTGGGCGGCAAGACTTATTATTATCAGATCCAGGTGCCCGCCATGGGCCGGAACCGGGTTTATGTGGCCGATGAGGTCATCCTGAAAAAGCTGGGTTCCATGGACCCGGAGCAGGATATTCCCGGTGCCCTGGAAGTGGTGTTCTCGGCCGTCGGGGACGACTGGGACCACGATGTAAACGCTGCAGAAAATTCCTGACCGTATGAGAAACAAACGCGCAACATACTTTTTGAAAACCTTGCTTCCCCTGGCCTTCCCGGTCCTGCTCCTGCCTTCCTGCAGAAAGGAGGAGGAAGCCGCTCCGAGGGCCATGGAAAGCCATTTTTCCCTCCTGCTGGAAGAGGAAGGGGCGCCCCCCACGCGGAGCCTCCTCACCTCGGCCGACATCGAGACCAAGATTACTTCCGTGACCCTGGGCCTGTACCAGGGCGGCACCCTGGTGGAGTCGGAACAGTACGGGAGCGGCTTCGACCAGATGGCCTTCCCCCTGGAGGACGGCACCTACAGCGCCTATGCGCTGGTGAACATGGGCGACATGCGCGAGGCCCTGCCGGAAGACGAATCGGACCTGCCCTCGCTCACCTATTCCATCCCGGGCTACCTGGACCAGGGCACCGGCATTGAATACCGGGGTATCCCCATGGCCGGCCATACCTCCTATACGGTGGGCGTCTCCCAGAGCGGGGAAATTCCCATAAAGCGGCTCATGGCCAAGGTCACGGCCAACCTTTCCTGCGAGTGGACCGGCACCATCACCTCCGTGAAAGTGTGCAACCTGAACGGCAAGCTGAAACCCTTCGGCAGCAGCGCCGCCGGGTCGGCGGACGACATCCTTCCCGAACAGGAATACCAGGCGGGAGGGGACGCCGCCTCGGGCTCGTTCGTCTTCTACGTCCCGGAGAACCTGCAGGGGTCGGTGGCCGGGATTCCCTCCTCGGCCGACAAAAGCCCGGAAGGAAGTGCCGAAGTCAGCGCCCGAAGCAGCTGCATGACCTACCTGGAGACGCTGGTCAAGGGCAACTCCGGGGTGGAAGGCAGCATCACCTACCGGAGCTTCCTGGGCGAAGACGCCGTCTCCGACTTCGACATCCGCCGGAACTGGCGCTATACCTGGGACATCCGCTTCCTCCCCGACGGGCGGCTGCAGAACAACTGGAAGCACGAGAACGGGCTCACCTGGTCGGAATACCGCTACAGCATAGCCCCCACCCGGGTATTTCTGTACTTGGGAGAGAGCCAGGACATCCAGGTCAACAGGCACGAGGACCGCTATATCCACGGGACGTTCCACGCCAACGCCACCGCCCCGCAAAACTACGGAAGCCACTTTAGCTGGTCGTACGCCTCGCTGGACAATCCTTCCGTCCGGAATGACAACGCTGTCATTGCGGGCAGCCTCCAGTCAAACGGCAAGTACAGCGTGGTGGCCACCGGTTCCGGTACGCGCCGGGTAAGCGCCACCGGCCCCGAGGGCAGCGAGGCCCAGACCCTGTCCTGCGACGTAACGGCCATGGGCTATTTCCGGAAACTGCTGATGATTGCCGATCCGGGGCCCCGGGCCGTGGTGGGTGAAAGCATCCGGCTCAAAGTGCTGGTCTATACCATCCAGAATGGCATCACCTCGCTCAGCGAAGATGTGACAAATAAAACCGGCTGCACCATTTTCAGGGGCACCGTGGCCGACTACAACCCCATCAAGATGCTTTCACAGGGCGTCCTTTCGGCCACCGGCGAGGGCCGGGAGCGCTTCAACGCCGACTACAACTATCCGGGCGAAGGAAAGACCCTGCATGCCAGCGGCCTGTACATTATCTATGAGGCAAGCCGGACCGGGAGCCTTTCCATAAGCGGCGCCGCAGGCGGTACGGTGGGCGGCTCCCTGCAACTGCAGGCTGCTTTCACCCGGGACAGCAGTACCACCGATGTGAGCAGCCAGGTGAGCTGGAGCGTACTGGACGGCAACAGGGATTTTGGCATCAGCGTTTCTGCCTCCGGTGTTGTAAGCAGTTCCAAAGCCGGCGCCGGTGTGGTCCAAGCCAAATACGAAATTGACGGAAAGGACTATTATGCCCAGACCATCGTAACGTTCAATGCCCACTGATGGCCTATTGCACGGTTTTTGCTAACTTTGCAGCGCCATGACAAGCCGATGGAAGGCATACCTGCTGGGCGCGCTGCTGTTTTTCTGCGCCGCCTCCTGGTCCCGGACAGGGGCCCAGGAGCGGCCGGAGGATGTTTCCGAACCGGCCCAGGCCGACACCCTGGCCCTTTCCGACCAGGTCATCGCCTATGCCCGCAGCTTCCTGGGCACCCCCTACAAGCTGGGGGCCGCCGGCCCTTCCCGCTTCGACTGTTCCAGCTACACCAGCTATGTCTTCCGGCATTTCGGCTACGACATTACGGCCTATTCCGCCGTCCAGTTCCGGGAAGGCCGGGCGGTGGAGAGCTACCGGGACCTCCAGAAGGGGGATCTGGTGTTTTTCGGGAAAAGGGGCAGCGTACGCAACATCGGCCACGTGGGCATTGTGGTGTCCATCGACAAGGAAAGCGGCGGTTTCACCTTCATCCATGCGTCGGTATCCGGCGGGGTGGTGGAACAGTCCTTCAACCATCCTTACTTCATGATGCGCTACATGGGCGCGCGGCGCATTTTGCCGGACGAATAATTTTCCCTATATTTGCAACGTTTTCGACGGGGGTGTTTTGGTTTTGACAGCGCTGATGTCGGACAGCAAGCATGCCGGGCGCCGAGCTTCAGCCCGTAAATCTCAGGCTCAAACAAATCAGTTGCCAACAACAACTACGCACTCGCTGCTTAATTTGCCACGCAAATTAACTTAATCCGCGACGCCAAGGCTGCGCCGCCGACGAGTATCCCTCGGGCCTTCCGCCTCTTAAGGGCCGATCAAGGGGTATCATCCATTTGAGGCTGCACCGGAGGACGCCTCTAAATCCGGCCAAGACCCAAAGGCTAAGCCTGTCTTCGCCCGCCTTCCGGCAGGGACAGGACCAAAACCAAAGGAAGGATAAGCATGTAGAAAACTGCCTGGTGCGGCGTTTGGACAGCGGTTCGAGTCCGCTCACCTCCACAGGTATGAAAGGGAAAATGAACGGGTGGCTGGCCTTGAGCCCCTTGCTGGTATTCCTGGGTATCTATGTGGTCAGTTCCCTGATAGCCAAGGACTTCTACAAGGTGCCTGTGGCGGCTGCGTTCATTATAGCATCGGCCTATGCCCTCATTATCACCCGCGGGACGGAAAAAACCGACGGCAAGATGGCCATCTTCTCCCGGGGAGCGGGAAACCCCAACGTGCTGCTGATGATCTGGATCTTTGTGCTGGCCGGCGCCTTTGCCGCCACGGCAAGGGACATCGGCGCCATAGACGCTACGGTCAATGCCACGCTGTGCATCCTGCCCGGAAAACTCATTTACGCCGGCCTGTTCCTGGCCTCCTGCTTCATTTCCATGGCCATCGGCACCTCCGTGGGCACCATCGTGGCCCTGGTCCCCCTTGCTACGGGTATTGCCTCGGAGACCGGCATCGGCATCCCCTTCATGACCGCCATCATCGTGGGCGGGGCTTTCTTCGGCGACAACCTGTCCTTTATCTCGGACACCACCGTGGCCGCCACCAAGAGCCAGGGCTGTTCCATGCGGGACAAGTTCCGGGCCAACCTGTGGATTGCCGCTCCCGCCGCCGTCCTGGTAACGGTGGTTTATGTGATACTGGGACTCCGCGTGGAAGCCGTGCCGGAGGCTGCGCCGGTGCAGTGGGTGGGGGTGGTCCCCTATCTGCTGGTCATCGGCCTGGCCCTCCTGGGGGTCAATGTCATTACGGTTCTGGCCGTGGGCATAGGGGTGAACGGCCTGATTGGCTGGTTCACAGGTGCCTACGACTTTGTGGGCTGGATGGCCTCCATTGGCTCCGGCATCGGGTCCATGGGCGAACTGATTATTGTTTCCCTGCTGGCCGGCGGCATGCTGGAGATTATCCGCCACAACGGAGGCATGGACTTTATCATGGCGGGACTTACCCGGCACATCGGCGGGAAACGGGCCGCGGGGCTGTCCATCGCCGCCCTGGTTTCCCTGGTGAACCTGTGTACGGCCAACAACACCATCGCCATCATTACCACGGGCCCCCTGGCCAAGGACATTACCGACCGTTTTGGCCTGGACCCGCGGAAAACCGCCTCTATTCTGGACACCTTCTCCTGCTTTGTCCAGGGCATCATCCCCTATGGGGCGCAGATGCTCATGGCCAGCGGCCTGGCGGGGGTTTCCGCCGCCGCCATTGTGGGGCACCTGTACTATCCCTTTGCCCTGGGCGTCCTGGCCACCCTGTCCATTGTCTTCCGCTTCCCGCGGAAGTATTCATAGCCACACCACCTGCCGGCGGTCCAGGCGGATGCGCTTGGGGCCGCCGCGCGCCCCGCTTATGACATAGGCCGGCAGCACCTCCTCTTCCAGCAGAGCGGCCAGCGCCTCCGAGGCACGGGCCGCCGCCACATTCACCTCCCGGCTGGCCGCGTCCAGCACCCGGTCCAGACAACGCTCAATTTCCTCCGGGCTGCTCTGGCGGCTGAGGCGCCGGTACAGCATGGCCAGTTCCGGACGGTACTGGCCGATGCTGCTGAACGCGATGCCCTCCGGATGGCGCAGGAAAAGCAGGAAAACGGCCTTGGACATGGGTCGCATGCGGATTTCCTGTCCGCGCCGGCTTCCCACGTAGATTCTGTAGTCCCGCGTAATGACCAGGGCGGGACCCGGCGGAGAGTCCCCTTCCCGGGAGCGGCCGGAGAGCAGCTCCTTTGCCTGCCGGATGAGGGAGATAAGTTGCGCGGCGTCCAGGGCCTCCATGCCGGCGCCATAGGGCACCGGCGCTTCTTCCAGCACATCCCCCGCCGCCCGGAAGTCCAGCAGCGCCAATACCAGCAAGGCCTCTTCCCCGGCCCATTCCGTACAAATCCTTTCCATTCCCAAAAATAGGCAAAAGCCGGACAGCAGACAAGGACGCTACCCACCAAAAATTCGGCGACCCCTCACAATCACTGCGAAGGGCCGCTTACTTAACCTAAACTTAAACTATGAAAAACTTCACGGCAAATATATTCATAATTATGAAGATTTCCAAACTAAAATTGCGGACGAGAAAATAACCCGCCCGGACGTTCCCTAAATGTGGCGGAGCTTTGCATATTTCAGGAGCAGGAGTTTTTCCCCGTACTTTTCGAAGCTTATCCTGGCTTTGAGTTCCGGGATTTGTCCGCTGATTTCCAGGACCTTCCCCGCGCCGAAACGGTTGTGCTCCACCTGGTCTCCCACCCGGAAGGAGGACATGGGGTCCGGGACGAAGCTGGCGTCGATGAGCGGGGGTTTGGAAGATTCCGGGGCCGGCGGACGGGAGACGGAGCGGGAGACGGAGCGGGAGGCCCAACCAAAGCCGCCGGTGCCGCCGGTGCCGCCGCTCTCTTCCCGGGAGGCCTGGAAGTCTTCCCGCCGGAGCGGGTTCTGCAGGTACTGGGGGGCAATTTCCCGCAGGAAACGGCTGGGGGCGTTGGACTCGTGCCGGCCGTTGCGCATGCGGGTTTCGGCGTAGGAGAGGGTGACCGTTTTCATGGCCCGGGTAAGGGCCACATAGAACAGCCGGCGCTCTTCTTCCAGCTGGCTTTCCGTGAGCATCCAGCCGCCGGAGGGAAAGAGGTTTTCCTCCAGCCCGGACACGAACACATAGGGAAATTCCAGGCCTTTGGCCGAATGGACCGTCATCAGGGCCACTTTGTTGCGGGTTTCATCCTCGGCTACGTCGGCATTGGAAAGCAGCGAGACATTCTCCAGGAAGTCCCCCAGCAGGACCACCGGCAGGGCCGCTGCCGGCACCAGCGAAGCATCTTCCACCACACCGTCTTCCACCAGCGCGTTCACGTAGTCCCCGTGCATTTCCTCCTCATAAGCCTTGATGCTGTTCAGAAGTTCCTGCACGTTCTGGAAGCGCGACTGGCCCTCTACGGAATCGTCGGCCTTGAAAAAGAGGTAGATGCCGCTTTCCGAGGCCAGGGTCATGGCCACGTCGTAGGCGTCGCCCTCCAGGGCCTGGGCCGCCGCCTTCCCCATCAGGGAGCGGAAGGCGCGGATTTTGGACACCGCCGCCGCCCGCAGGCCGAAGGATTCCAGGTCTTCCCGCCCGGCGGCCTGGAACAGGGACATCCCGCCCTGGCGCGCCGCCTGGGACAGGGCCGACAGGGAGGTGTCCCCGATGCCCCGGGCGGGCTTGTTCACCACCCGGCGGAACGCCTCGTCGTCGTTGGGATTCACGGCCAGCTTCAGGTAGGCCATCACGTCTTTTACCTCGGCCCGCTCGAAAAAGGAATTGCCGGAATAGATAAGGTACGGAATGTTGCGCCGGCGAAGCTGCTCTTCCAGGGCCCGCGACTGGGAATTGGTGCGGTAGAGGATGGCGAACTGCGAATATTCGGCCTGCTGCGTGCGCATGCGGGAAAGGATGGCCGATACAATTTGGAGGGCCTCCTCCTGCTCCGTAAAGGAACGCAGGATGCGGATCTTCTCCCCCGCCTCCCCCATGGACACGCAGTTCTTGGGGATGCGCCCCTCGTTCTTGGCGATGAGGGTATTGGCGGCGTTCACAATCATTTGCGTGGAACGGTAATTCCGCTCCAGGCGGAACAGGCGGGCATCCGGGAAATCCTTCTGGAAGCTCAGGATGTTCTGGATCTGGGCGCCGCGGAAGCCGTAGATGGACTGGGAGTCGTCCCCCACCACGCACAGGTTGTGATGGGGCGCGGCCAGTTTCTTGAGAATGAGGTATTGCGCCTGGTTGGTATCCTGGTACTCGTCCACCAGGATGTGGCTGAAGCGTCCGGCAATGGACTCCTGCGCCACGGGGCTGGCCTTGAGGAGGATGTTCATATACAGGAGGATGTCGTCGAAGTCCATGACCCCGTTCTGCTTGCACTGCTGGCAGTACAGGGTATAGACGCGGTACAGCTCCGGCACCTTGCGCAGGCGGTCCTGTTCCCGGTAGCCGCCGGCCCCGTTCATGTAGGGCGTCGGGGTGACCAGGTCGTTCTTGGCCTTGGAGATGCGGGAATACACCTCCTTGGGCTTGTACAGCTTCTCGTCCAGGCCCAGCTGCCGGATGCCGTTCTTGACGGCGCTCACCGAATCCGTGGTGTCGTAGATGGTGAAGGCCGGGGGAAAGCCGATGGCATCGGCGAACTCCCGCAGGAAACGGATGAACACGGAGTGGAAAGTGCCCATCTGGATGCGACGGGCCTGCCGATCCCCCACCATGCGGGCGATGCGCTCCTTCATCTCCCCCGCCGCCTTCCTGGTGAAAGTAAGGGCGAGGATGCGCTCCGGAGGCACCCCCTGCTGAATCAGATAAGCAATCCTGGAAGTCAAAACGCGGGTCTTTCCCGACCCGGCTCCCGCCACAATGAGCATCGGCCCTTCCGTGCATTCCACAGCTTTCAGCTGTTCCGGATTCAAATCCTTCAAAACTTCGCTCATATCGTCCCTTTTTTATTACGCGAATTTAGCAAAAAATTCGTAACTTCGCGCAGTATTTTTGAAATACACAAAACTCATATAAATAATGTCAAACAACCTCGCTTTGAAAAAGGGCCTCGACATTCCTTTAAAGGGTGCCGCCGCCCGGGAAGTCATCAAAACCGTGGTTCCTGACATCGTGGCCCTGAAACCTACCGACTTTAAAGGCCTTGTCCCAAGGCTTTTGGTAAAGGAGGGAGACCACGTATTGGCAGGTTCCCCCGTGATGGCCGACAAAACGCGTCCGGAGATTCTGTTCACCGCCCCTGTCAGCGGTACGGTGAGCCAGATTGTCCGGGGCGAAAAGAGAAAATTGCTGGCAGTCCTGGTCCAGGGCGACGGAAAGCAGGAAGCGGTGGATTTCGGCGCCAAGGCTCCGCAGACGGCGGCCGAAGCCAAACAGCTCCTCCTGAACGCCGGCCTGTGGGGTTCGCTCATCCAGCGCCCTTATGGCATCATGGCCAAGCCGGAAGATACGCCCAAGGCAATTTTTGTTTCCTCCTTCAGCACGGCTCCGCTCGCCTCGGACACGGATTTCACCCTTGACGGGCAGCTCCAGGACATCCAGGCCGGTGTCAACCTCCTGGCCCGGATTGCCCCCGTGCACCTTTCCATCAACCGGGCCGTGGAGTCCTCCACCCTGTTCCACAAAGTGGAGAACGCCGTCCTGCATGTGGTAAGCGGCAAGCACCCCGCCGGCAATGTGGGCGTCCAGATCAGCCACATCGCCCCCATCCAGAAGGGAGAGACGGTGTGGACCGTATCCCCCATGCTGCTGGCCGCCATGGGCCGTCTGGTGAATACCGGCAAGCTGGACCTCACCCGCAAAGTGGCCGTCACCGGCCCCGCCGCCACCAAGAATGCCTATGTGAAGTGCCTCCCCGGTACGCCCGTAAGCCAAATTGCCCACGTGATGCCGGACGTGCGCGTGGTCGGCGGCGACGTCCTCTCCGGCGAAACCCTGGGCAAAGAGGGGTACCTGGGCTTCTTCCAGGACCAGCTCACCCTCCTCAGCGAAGGGTACGAGCGCGAATGGTTCGGCTGGGCCAAGCCCTTCCGCCCCAAAGTACACAGCAGCTCCTGGTGCTACTTCTCCTGGCTCACGCCCGGAAAGCAGTACGACATGGACACCAACCTGCACGGCGGCGTCCGCGCCTTCGTGGAGACCAAGTGCTTCGAGGATGTCACTCCCATGGACATCTACCCCATCTACCTCATCAAGGCCTGCCTGGCCGGGGACATTGAGAAGATGGAGAAATTCGGCATCTACGAGGTCCTCCCGGAAGACCTGGCCCTGTGCGACTACGTAGATCCTTCCAAGAACGAGATCCAGGCCATTATCCAACAGGGTATAGACCTCATGATCAAAGAAATGGCATAAGCTATGGCAGACGAAAAGAAACCGGGCCTTTTTGAAAAAGGCGGCAAGCTGTACTGGCTTCATTCTACCGTTGACGCTTTCGACACCTTCCTGCGCGTTCCCGGCACCGTGACGGTGCGGGGTGCCCATGTGCGGGACGGCATCGACCTCAAAAGGGTGATGATCATGGTGGTCATCGCCCTGGTTCCCGCGGCCCTGTTCGGCATGTACAACGTGGGACACCAAACCTCTGCCCTCTACCAGCTGGACTGGGGCTTCTGGCATCAATTCTTCTACGGACTGCTCCGGATGCTCCCGCTCTTCGTGGTCTCATACGTGGTGGGCCTGGCCATCGAGTTCGGCTCGGCCCAGATTCGCGGCGAGGAAGTGAACGAGGGATACCTCGTCACAGGCTTCCTCATTCCGCTCATCGTCCCGGTGGACGTTCCGCTGTGGATGCTGGCCCTGGCCGTGGCCTTCTCCGTGATTTTTGTGAAGGAGGTCTTCGGCGGCACCGGCATGAACATCTGGAACCCGGCCCTGATGGCCCGCGCCTTCCTGTTCTTCTCCTATCCGTCCAGCATGTCGGGCTCCAGCGTATGGGTGTCCAAGACCTGGGCCGGTCTGGGCGGGGTGGACGCCGTCAGCGCCGCAACGCCCCTGGCCATCGCCCACGACGGCGGACTGCAGGCGCTGGACGCCCAGTACTCCTTCATGGACATGTTCTGGGGCTTCATCCCCGGCTCTACCGGTGAAACTTCCGTGGTGGCCATCCTCATCGGCGCCCTCATCCTGGTGTGGACGGGTGTGGCTTCCTGGAAAATCATGGTCTCCAGCATCGCCGGCGGCCTGTTGGTGGGCTGGCTGGGCCAGCTGGGCGGCGCCACGGAACTCCCGTGCTATTACCAGCTGGTCATGGGCGGCTTCCTGTTCGGCAGCGTCTTCATGGCCACGGACCCCGTGACGGCGGCCCAGACCGAAACCGGCAAATGGATTTACGGCTTCCTGGTGGGTGCCCTGGCCGTCATCGTACGCCTGTGGAACCCCGGCTACATGGAAGGCATGATGCTGGCCATCCTGCTCATGAACACCATGGCTCCGCTCATCGACCACTGCGTGGTATCCGTGCATACCAGCCGCCGTGCCAAGAAAGCCCTGACCGCCTAAAGGATTTGCGCTATGAACACCAATAACAATTTATACACAGTTATCTACACCACCGTCATCGTAGTGGTGGTGGCGGCGCTCCTCGCATTCGTATCCCAGTCCCTCAAGGACCGGCAGGACGCGAATGAGAAGGCGGAGACCATCTCCCAGATGCTCACCGCGGCCCAGTACGGCTCCAAGGCCGACCTGGACAAGCTCTCCAACAAGGACAAGCTGGCCAAGTATTCGGAAGAGATTGAGAAGGCCTTTGTCATAGACCTGGAAGGCCGGCAGCTCCGGCAGCTGGGAGACCTGGAGGTTTACGGCCCCAAGGAGCTCAAACGCCAGAACTACAACCTGAAAGGCGGCGCCAACCAGACCGGTGCGCCGGAACTTCCCGTCTTTGTATTCCGCAACGGGCGCACGGTGGTTCCCATCTACGGCGCCGGCCTGTGGGGCCCCATCTGGGGATACATCTCCTTCGAGGCCGACGGCGTCACCCTGGGCGGTGCCTACTTCGACCATGAGTCGGAGACGGCCGGCCTGGGCGCCCGCATCAAGGACGACCCTTCCTTCCAGGCCGAATTCGTGGGCGAAAAGGCCGACTTTTCCTCGGCCAACGTCTTTGACATCGTGAAGGGCGGCTCCCCCAAGCGGGCCGACGGATCGGAAGAGATTGACAACAAGATTGACGCCATCACCGGCGCCACCATGACCTCGCAGGGCCTGGACAAAGCCATCGACACCTGGCTGGCCGCCTACGCCAAGTATTTTGTCTCTAACACAGAGGAGGAATAAGCCATGAATGCGAAACTCAAAGAAACCATCCTGAACCCCATTTTCAAGGGGAACCCAATTACCGTACTGGTCTTGGGTATCTGCTCTTCGCTGGCGGTCACCGTCACCCTGAAGGGCGCGCTGGTCATGGCCCTTTCCGTGATTGTGGTTACCGGCATCTCCAGCCTCATCCTGTCGCTCCTGAGGAATACCATTCCGGGGCGCGTGCGCATCATTGTCCAGCTGGTGGTGGTGGCCATGATGGTCATCCTGGTGGACCAGGTCCTGAAGTCCTTTGAAGCCACCTACGCCATCGACAAGCAGCTGTCCGTCTATATCGGCCTCATCATCACCAACTGCATCGTGATGGGCCGCATAGAGGCGTTCGCCCTGGGCAACAAGCCCTGGCCCAGCTTCCTGGACGGGGTGGCCAACGGCGCCGGCTATGGCATGATCCTTCTCATCGTCGCCTTCTTCCGCGAGCTCCTGGGCTCCGGAACCCTGTTCGGCTTCGACATCCTTAACCGTTTCGGTTACGTTCCCAACAACCTGGTCATCCTGCCGCCTTTCGCGCTCATCCTCCTGGGATGCATCGTGTGGGTGCAGCGGAGCATCCAGAAAGACCTTCAGGAAAAATAATTGTGACGCTTTATGGAATATCTTAGCTTATTCACCAAGTCCATCTTCGTGGACAACATGATCTTCGCCTACTTCCTGGGAATGTGCTCATTCCTGGCGGTGTCGAAGAATGTGAAGACGGCTGCCGGCCTGGGCGTCGCGGTTATCTTCGTGCTGCTGGTCACCCTTCCCATCAACTATCTCCTGAACACCTACGTCCTGGCGCCGGACGCCCTCATCGAGGGGGTGGACCTGAGTTTCCTCAGCTTCATCATCTTCATCGCCGTCATCGCCGCCATCGTGCAAATTGTGGAAATGGTGGTGGAGAAGTTCTCTCCGGAGCTCTATTCCTCCCTGGGCATCTTCCTGCCGCTGATTGCCGTGAACTGCGCCATCCTGGGCGGCAGCCTGTTCATGCAGCAGAAAGACTTCCTGAACATAGGAGAAGCCACGGTCTATGCACTGGGCAGCGGCCTGGGCTGGTTCCTGGCCATCGTCTCCCTGGCGGCCATCCGCGAGAAGTTGAGCTACTCCAACGTTCCGCCCGCACTCAAGGGCCTGGGTATCACGTTCATCACCGTGGGTCTGATGGGCATCGCCTTCATGACCTTCATGGGTATCGGCCAATAATAGGAGGACAGCAATTATGGGTAATACAATCTTATTCTCCATTCTCGTCATCACGGTGGTGACGCTTATCCTGGTGGCGCTCCTGCTGGTCATCAAAGCCGCGGTCACCCCTTCCGGCACCGTCAAGATCAACATCAACGGCGGCTCCAAGCAGCTGGAAGTCACCCCCGGCGGCGATGTGATGCACACCCTCGCCGACCAAGGCATCTTCCTTCCTTCGGCCTGCGGCGGAAAGGCCAACTGCGGCCAGTGCAAACTGCAGGTCGTGGAAGGCGGCGGAACCATCCTCCCCACGGAGACGGGCTTCTTCTCCCGCAAGCAAATCAAGGAAGGCTGGCGCCTGGGATGCCAGGTGAAGGTGAAGGACAACATTTCCATCACCGTCCCGGAAAGCGCCCTCAGCGTGAAAAAGCTGGAGTGCGAGGTCATTTCCAACGACAACGTGGCCACCTTCATCAAGGAATTCACCGTCCGGCTCCCCGAAGGCGAGCACATCGACTTCAAGAGCGGCGAGTACATCCAGATAGACATCCCGGCGTACGAGGCCGATTTTGCCGACATGGGCGTAGCCCCCATCTACATGGGCGACTGGGAAAAGTACGGCATCACTTCCCTGAAGTACCGCAACACCGTCCCCACCATCCGGGCCTACTCCATGGCCAGCTATCCGGCCGAAAAGGACCTGATTAAGCTGAATGTGCGCATTGCAACCCCTCCGTTCGACCGCACCCAGCCGAAGGGCGTCTTCAAGTTCGTCCCCGGCGTGCCTCCGGGCATCGCCTCCACCTACGTCTTCTCCAGAAAGCCGGGTGACAAGGTGATGATTTCCGGCCCCTACGGAGAATTCCTCCTCCCGAAGGACGACCCGGACACCCAGGAGTACATCTTCGTGGGCGGCGGCGCCGGCATGGCCCCGCTTCGCAGCCACATCATGCACTTGTTCAAGACCCTCAAAACCAAGAAGCCCGTACGCTTCTTCTACGGCGCCCGCGCCCTGGTGGAAGCCTTCTACCTGGAGGACTTCGCGGAAATCGAAAAGGAATTCCCCAACTTCCACTTCACCCTGGCCCTGGACCGTCCGGACCCCGCGGCCGATGCCGCCGGCGTCAAGTACACCCCCGGCTTCGTGCACAATGTGATGTACCAGACCTACCTCAAGGACCACGAGGCCCCGGAGGACATCAAGTACTTCATGTGCGGCCCGCCCATGATGGTCAAGTGCGTGAACGAACTGCTGGATTCCCTGGGCGTCGCCCCGGAGAGCATCCTCTACGACAACTTCGGCGGTTAGGGGGCTGCCGCTTTGCGCTCCCAGGCCCCTTCTGTACACAAAAAAACCGGCTCCGGCGAGCCGGTTTTTTTTTGCCCTGGGAAGGCTATTCCCCGCTGTATCCCAGCAGCATGATTCTTACGCAGTCGGCCACATGCTTGGCGCTGTCCGTAGCCTTTTCGAAGAGTTCCGCCAAGTTCTTGTACTTGGTCATTTCCCGCAGGTTCTCCTCCTGGGCAAAGATATAGCCGATATAGCCCTCGTAGGCCTCGTCGGCCTCGTGTTCCAGCTCCGTCACCCTGTCGCACAGCAGGATAATCTGGGCCGCGTGGGTGCGTACGTTCACCAGCAGCGGGAGCAGTTTCTGCAGGACTTTGGCCTCTTCCTGGATGAGCTGGGCCAGTTCCTTGAGCTGGTTGTCTATCTTTTGGGGATCGTAGATGTTGACGGCGTTGGACGCATCCTTGACCACATCCAGGCAGTCGTCCATGGACATGGCCACCGTCAGGAAATTGGCACGGGTGCCGGCCTTCATGGGGCGGCCCAGGATCTGCTCCCGGAATTCTGTCAGGAGGGCGTCCCCCTGGTGTTCCAGCGCCCGGATTTCCTTATGGGCCTGGCGCCATGCGGTGGAATCCATGCTGTCCAGCATGCGGCACAGGATTTCCGAGCTCTGGGAGAGGAACGCCGCCTGCTGGGAGAAAATGGGCATCAGGTCCGCCCGGCGGCGGAACATCTGCTGAATGGACCTAAAAAAACTCATAAGAAAAAAAATTCTTTCAACCAATTATTCGTTCAAAACACATAAACTTTCGTAAAAAACAGTTCCAACTGCATGTTGTTTTTTACGATAGCGGCCATAATCCGTTTTCCTTTCTTAGCTTTGCCACAGGACAAACTCCCGCAAAACCATGGACAGACAGACGAAAACAGGCCGGATTTCTTTCTTCGCATACCTCTTCTACCCGCGCATCGCGAGCCGCATCTCTGCGGCGATACTGGCTGCACTCCTGCAGCTTCCGGCCTTTTTTTCTTCCTGCACACAGAAAGAAAACGACGCCTGCGTAGCCACGAAAGCACAAATATATATACAATGGAGCGGAATTCCAACCCCGGACACCCTGGATTTATTCTTTTTCTTTACAGAGGAACCCATGCGGCTGGATGCCTACCAGCAAGTTTCGGGACTGGAGGAGAAGCGTTTTACATATGCCGTCTCCGGAAACGGTCCCCGCCGGCTGGTGGGCCTGTCCGGCGGCACGGAAGACCTTTATGCCTGGTCGTTCATCCAAACCTACGGGAGCCTGGGCAAACTGCGTTTCTCCCTGGAGGAGGAGACGCCGGAGCGGCCCCGTCTGGTGGGAGAAGCCCTGTTGGAAGAGGGGCTGTCCCGCCAGGCACGCCTCCTGCTCCATCCCATGCTCTGTGCCATCCGGATCCGTTCCGTGGCCGCCGACTTCAGCGGGCATCCCTATGCCGGAACCCCATTCATTCTTGACAGGCTCTTTCTACTCAATGCGGGAACGGAGTGCCTGCCCCTGGACGGAAGCGGCCACGGACCGGTATCCTGGATGAACCTGGGCCGGCTGGACAGCCTGGCCCTGGAAGGCCTCCCCCATCCGGAGATGCTGTGCCAGGAAGGTTGCGGAGCTGTGGGGGCCCAACGCCGGAACCTGGACCAAACCCTGTACTGCTATGCCAATCCAGCCGCTGCGGACGAGCCCGGACGGCCCCTGACCCGCTGCGTCCTGGAAGGCCGGATCGGCACACAGACTTGTTACTATCCCATCAACCTGCCCGCCATGGAAGCGGGAACCTGTTACCAACTGGACCTGACCCTTACCCGCATGGGGTCTCCGGACCCGGACATTCCGGTGGAAAGCGGAACCGTGGTCGTTGAAGCCGATCCCCTTCCCTGGGTGGTCCGGGACCCCGAAACCCTATTATTCTGACGCATGAAAGCAAGAGTCCTCCTTCTGCTGGGCCTGTCCCTGGCGTTCTCCTGCCGGCGGGAGTCCCCCGCGAGCGTGGTCCCCATCCGGATTGAACTGGACCCCGGCCTGCCGGCCACCCGGGCGCAGCTCCCCGACGAGCAACTGATTTCCGACTACAATCTTTTCCTGTTCAACGCCTTCGGCGTGCTGGAGGAAAAGGTTTATATCCCGCGGCGCCAACTGCAGCTCTCCGGGGGCAAGGTGGTCCATCCGACCACCCTCCTCCTGGATGTCCCCTACTCCATTTACGCCGTGGCCAACGTGGGGTATGAGCTGCCCTGCCGCACCCTGGCCGAGGTCCGGGACTACCGTTACCACCTGGCCTACCCGGACGAGTACAGCCGCGGCATCCCCATGGCCGGCAAGCTGGAGAACACGGCCGTAGGCCACTCCGGAACCCTGACCCTGCCGCTGGAAAGGGTGATGGCCCGGGTAGACCTTTCCATCGACCGCAGTGCGCTGGATGCCGACGTCTCCTTCCGGGTAGAGGAGGTGGTGGTGGGCGGGTGCCCGTCGTCGGCCCTGCTGTTCCGCGAAAGCCGTGCCGAGGGGGCCTCGCAGACCTTCACCACCGGCTTCACCCACGCCGGCCGCCAGGCCGATGCCCTGAACCGGGATGTAAGCCCCGGACTCAGCGGAACGGTGGGCCTGTATCTGCTGGAAAACTGCCAGGGAGACCTGCTGGAGAACGTCACTACGCCCCAGGGAAGGGTTTTCACCGAAGGACGGTACCAGGAAGTCTGCTCCTACATAGAAATCCGGGCCAGCTACCATTCTCCCTCCTGGACCAGCCTGGCCGGAAACCACCTCATCTACCGTTTTTACCTGGGAGAAAGCCTGAACAATTTTGACGTCCGCCGCAATACGCACTATTCCGTTACGGTGAAGCCGCAGGGAGACGGGCTGCAGGAGGACAGCTGGCGGGTAGATAAAAGCGGCCTCACGGCCACCCGGACCTACATGGCCCTGTACCCGGCCGCCTACAACGAATGTGAGATTGGGGACGACTACCACATCTGGTGCGAGGTGATACCTTCCGATGCGCCCTTCGACATAGAACCCCTGGCATACGACGACGACGAGGATGTGCGCAATCTGTACCAATACACCGTGGACCCGGACGGGCACGGACTCACCATCCACACCTGGAAGGGCGGCACGGCGGTGGTCAGTTTCAAGGCCGGGCCGCCCGTCAACCGGGACACCCTGGCCCTGCTGGTCATCGGCCCTTGAACAACCATAAGAAAAAAAACGTATATTTGCGGTAGCGATGCCCCAGATTTCCGTCATCATTCCGGCCTACAACGCGGCGGCTTTTCTGAACCGCTGCCTGGACAGCCTGCTGGCCCAGTCGTTTACGGACTGGGAGGCCCTCTGCATAGATGACGGGAGCACGGACGGCACGGGCGCCCTGTTGGAGGACTATGCGGCCAAAGACCCGCGGTTCCGGGTGGTCCGCCAGGCCAACGCCGGGGTCAGTGCCGCCCGGAACAATGCCCTGGAACGGGCGCAGGGCACTTTTCTGCTGTTTGTAGACAGCGACGATTCACTGCACCCGCAAACCATGGAGCTGTGCCTGCGCCTGGCGCTCCGGGACGGATCGGACCTGGTGGCCTTCACCTACGACAGGGCCGCCCGCACCCGACTCCTGCTTCGGCATTTTCTCCACATGAAAGACCCGGCTTCCCTTCCCTTCCGTCACTATGTCCCGGAAAAGACAGAAGGCCTGGTCACGGAGGACCTGCTGGCCCATGCCACCGAATATTCCCGCCCCGGCCCGGGCCAGGACCGCCGGACGCTAGTCAAGCACTGCCAGCCCTGGCGCTGCCTGTACCGCCGGGACTGCGTGGGGGACCTCCGCTTCATCCCCGGCATCATCTACGAGGACTTTCCCTGGTGGGGATCGGTCCTGCTGCGGGTGCGGAAGGCCACCATCCTGAACCTGCCCCTGTATTACTATTATCCCAACCAGGGAAGCTACATCCTCTCCTCGCGGGAGAATTTCAAGATAGAGAGCCTCAGAACGGCCATCGCCGCGGCCGAGGACCTGTTCAAGGATGCCGAAGCGGAAAAGCGGGAACGCTGGGAACAGAATTTCCTGCAGCCTTTCCGGGACAAACTCGCCAAAAAGGAAAAACATGCAAGAAAAGACGCGTAACGCCCTTCGGCGCAGCTGGATCCGCCTGCGCTTGCTGGTGGAGGGACACCTCCTGAATCCTGTCTGGGACGGGGCGGAAAAGCACCGCCGGCGCCACCACAAGGCCTTTGCCCGCATCCTGACGGGGTTCATGCAAAAACATTATCTGGAAGCGGCCCGCTCCGTCGTTCCCGCTGCGGCGCAAGTCCCGGCCGCCGGAGAGGAAAAGATTTTCTCCATCTGGCTCCAGGGGGAAGACCGGGCGCCGGACCTGGTCAAAGCCTGTTTCAGGAGCATCCGGCACCACTGTACAGAGGAACTGGTGGTCCTGGACCAGGAAAGCCTGCCCCGCTACATCTCCCTCCCCGCCCCCATCACAGAAAAATACAAAGCCGGAAAAATCCGTGCCTGCCACTATGCCGACATCTGCCGGGTAGAGCTCCTGCACACCTACGGCGGGTATTGGCTGGATGCCACTTGTTTTGTGACGGCGCCCATACCGGAATTCATCCGGGAGCAGGATTTCTTCGTGTACCTGGCCGGGGACAGGGTGCACGGCAACTACAGCTACATCCAAAACTGCTTCATCCGGGCCCGGAAAGGGGCCTACCTGCTGGAAGCCTGGCGCGCCATGATTCTGGACTATTGGCTGCACGAGGACACTCGGGTAGAGTATTTCCAGCACCAGCTGATGTTCCGGACGCTGGTCGGCAGCCTGCCCGCCGCCCGGGAAGCCTTCGCCGCCATGCCGCAGGTGGACCAGTACCCCACGCACCTGTATCTCTATGAATACAAGGACAGGCCCTACGACCCGGAAGTGTTCCGGAGGGTATCGGAAGAAGGATTTTTCTATCAGAAAACTACGTACAAGGGCCTGGAGAACATCATTCCCGGCTCATTCGCCCACCATATCCTCCACTGGGAAGAACCATCCGGTGAAACGGTTCCCGCTAGACCAGGTTCTGGAAACGTTCCGGAATGCGGACGATGATTTTGAGGCCGAACATGGCCGGCTTGTTCCAGGCATAGGGCGGACGCACCAGCGTCTGGCAGATGCGGGCAAAGCGGGTCCAGGGCTCGAATTTGCGGGCCTTGCGCTCCGACACCAGCTGAATGGTGCGGGAGCGTTTTTTCAAGTGCTTTCCCCAGCCCTGGGACAGGCGGTCCTTGTCCTGCAGGCGCTCTTCCAGGCGCTTTTGGTCGAAGTAACCGAAGTGGCACAGGAACAGGCCCTTGCCGATATGGAAATTCTTCCCTTCCACACGGTGGAAACCGCTTCCCCAGGTCAGGGGTTCGGCCAGGATGGAGGCCTTGGTATAGCGCGTTCCCAGCTGAGCATAATGCCGCTGCCGGAGGAAGGCCTCCCCCTCCACAATGTCCGGTTCCTCGCCCAGTTTCTGGCCGAAGTCCAGGCCCAGGGGAGACAGGGACCCCTTGATGGGAGCCTCGCTCAGGTATTCGGCCAGGGTCTTGCCGCGCTTGGGGTCCACCACGATGAACTCATCGGCATCCGTGCCGATGACCAGGTCGTACCCGCCGGAAAGCAACTCCGCCGCCTTCCAGGAGAGGAACTGCGCCCGGCCCTTGTCGTTGGAAACCACTTTTTTGCCTATTTTGGGCACCTTGAGGGCCGTGGTTCCCTCGCAGAAGGGGGGAACTTCCTGGTCGATGCCGTCGAAGTAGATGTACAGGTTTTGCCTGCCCAGCTGGAATCCGTAATATTCTACCCACTTACGCAGGTAGAATTGGTCGTTCCGGACCATGGTAATGGCAGCTATCTTTTTCATAAGTATTTGGCTGTAAATGATTTCTCTTGTTTCTTCAGTTCTTCCGGCGTTCCGGCGAAGACCACTTCCCCGCCCCTTTCTCCGGCATCCGGTCCCAAGTCTATGACCCAGTCGGCGCTTCGGATTACGTCCAGGTTGTGCTCTACCACCACCACGGTATGCCCCTTGGAAATGAGCACGTCAAAGGCCTTCAGGAGTTTTTCCACATCGTAGAAATGGAGACCCGTGGTGGGTTCGTCGAACAGGAACAGGATCCGCTCCCGCCCGCCTTCGGCCAGCGAGAGGAAATAGGCCAGCTTGATGCGCTGGCTCTCCCCGCCGGAAAGGGTGCTGGAAGGCTGTCCCAGCTTGATATAACCCAGCCCCACATCTACCAGCGTCTGCAGTTTGGCCACAATGTCCCGGGCGGCCGTTTCCTTCTGCGCCCCGAAGAAGGCAATGGCCTCCTCCACGCTCATGTTCAGGATATCGTCCACGTTCCGGCCTTTGTAGCGCACCTCCAGGATGTCCGGTTTGAAGCGTTTGCCGCCGCAGCTTTCGCACACCATGGTTACGTCGGAGATGAACTGCATGCCGATTTTCACGAAGCCGTCTCCCTGGCAGTCCGGGCAGCGCCCCCCTTCCTGGTTGAAGGAGAAGAAGGACGGCGTAAAGCCGTTGATGCGGGCAAAAGGCTCTTCGCTCAAGAGTTTCCGGATGTCGTCATAGGCCTTCAGGTAGGTGACGGCGTTGCTGCGGGAACTCTTGCCGATGGGGTTCTGGTCTACATACTCCACCCGCGTGATGCGGGAAAGGTCTCCGGAAAGGCCCCGGAAGGTGCCCGGCAGGTCCCCCGTCTCGTTGATGCGGCGGTGCAGGGCCGGATACAGGATATCCCCCACCAGCGAACTCTTTCCGCTGCCGCTCACCCCGCTCACCACCGTGAAGGCGTTCAGGGGGAAGCGGACGTCTATGTCCTTGAGGTTGTTCTGCATGGCGCCCTCTACGGTGATGCCGTACTGCCAGGGACGCTTTTCCCGGACGTATGGCCTTCGGAGGCCCCTCAGGTACTGCAGGGTAAGGGAACGCTCCAGGGCAGCGGAATCCGCCCCGTCCGGGGTTCCCTGGAACACCACCTCTCCCCCGTTCACGCCGGCCCTGGGCCCCAGGTCTATCAGGCAGTCGGCCGCCCGGATGATTTCCGGGTCGTGCTCTACCACCACCACCGTGTTGCCGATGTCCCGCAGGCGTCTCAGGACGGCTATCAGGCGGTCCGTATCCCGGGGGTGCAGGCCGATGGAGGGTTCGTCCAGAATGTAGAGCGAGCCCACCAGGGAACTGCCCAGGGCTGTCACCAGGTTCACTCGCTGGCTTTCCCCGCCGGACAGGGTGTTCATGGTGCGGGACAGCGTAAGGTAGCCCAGCCCCACGTCCTGGATGCACTGCAGCCGGTAACAGATCTCTTCCATGGCCTTTCCGGCCACCTGCTTTTCGTAAGGGGTGAGGACGGCTTCCCGGAACCACTGCAGCAGCTGATCCACTGTCATGGAAAGCAGGTCGTGGATGGTTTTCCCGCCTATTTTCACGTAAAGCGCCTCTTTCCGGAGCCGGCTGCCGCCGCAGGCATGGCAGGTGGTTCGGCCGGAGTAGCGGGACAGCATGTACTTGTACTGGATCTTGTAGCGGTTGCTCTCTACCCACTCGAAAAACTCGTTGATGCCGCAGATGGCGTCCTCTTCCGGGAAATGGCTGCGGGACTCCCAGAGGATGCGTTTCTGCTCTTCCGTGAGCTTGCAATAGGGTTCGAAGATGGGGAGGCCGTATTTCTGGGCATTGCGGACCACCAGGTCTTTGAACCAGCTCATCTTCTCTCCGCGCCAGCAGGCGATGGCGCCCTCGTAGATGCTCTTGGTCTTGTCCGGCACCACCAGGTCTTCGCTGATGCCCACAATTTTGCCCAGACCGCCGCAAACCGGGCAAGCGCCCAGCGGGCTGTTGAAGGAAAACAGGTATTCGTCCGGCTGGCGGAACGTGATGCCGTCCCGCTCGAAACGGGAACAGAAGCGCCTGAGGGCCTCTCCGGCGGCTTCCCGCTCCCACAGGGCCATGTCGCCGCCCCCCTTGTCGAAGGCGGCCTGGACAGAGGCCTGCAGGCGCATGCGCAGGTCGGCATCCAGGGTCCCGGACGTCTTGAGGCGATCTACCAGCAGGAACAGCCCCTCCGGGTAGCGGCCGTCCATCCTGAGCACGTCTTCAATGGAGTAGGTCTTTCCGTCGGCGGGGCAGAAAAGCCGGCCGTAGCCCTCTTCCTTCAGGGCGAGCATCAGTTCCACCCGGTCTTCCCGGCTGTCCCAGCGCAGGTCGGCCAGGATGTAGAAGGCATGTGCCTTGCCGTCTTCCAGGGCGGAAAGCACGTCCTGCACAGAATGCGCCTTCACCTCCTCCCCGCTTGAGGGAGAATAGGTCCGGCCGATGCGCGCAAAGAGCAAGCGCAGATAGTCATAGATTTCCGTTGTGGTGGCCACGGTAGAGCGCGGGTTCCGGATGTTCACCTTCTGCTCGATGGCAATGGCCGGCGGAATGCCGTCGATGGCTTCCACGTCCGGCTTGGCCATGCGGCCCAGGAACTGGCGGGCGTAGGACGAGAGGCTCTCGGCAAAACGGCGCTGCCCCTCGGCAAAGAGGGTGTCGAAGGCCAGCGAGGACTTTCCGCTGCCGGAGATGCCGGTGACCACCACCAGGCGGTTCCGCGGAATCTCTACGGAAATGTCCTTGAGGTTGTTCACCCGGGCCCTTCTGATAACGATATTTCCTTCCGTGGGCATCTGTCTGTGCTATCCTTCTATTTTTTCCAGGAACTGCGGGGGGATGTAGGAGGTGGCCACCGCCACCACGCCCTCCACGCCCACCAGCAGGCGCCGGTTCTTCTGTATGCGCTTGATATAACCTTCGGCTCCCTTCAGCGGTCCTTCAATTACCCGCACCTTTTCCCCTTGTTTGAAGCGGGTAATCTCATCGGCCGAGAAAAACTTGAGGCCCCGTACCCCGGAAGAGGTGACCAGCTGGAACATGACCATTTGCCTGTCCGGAATGATGCAGGGGGTCTGCCAGTCCGTCTTCCTGTACACGAAGCCCTCCGGCTTGTTCAGATCTAGCGGTCCCTTGAGCATTTCGGCCACCTGGAGAATGCCGTTTTTACTGGCTCTCACAAAAAGGAGCGACTTGACCATGGGGACCCGCCGGTAAATGACGGGGCCTTCCCGCACCAGGTCGCTGCTGGGACGCCTTCCCTCCGGCAGCTGGGCCAGTTTTCTGGCTGCCGAAAGGTGCTCCTCCCCTTTTAACGGAATCATGTCCACGGCCAGATAGGTCTCCAGGCCCATGCCCGCAAGCCGGTCTTCCATCTCGAAAACCTTGTTAAAAAACACTTTGAGTGCATACCAGTTCAGAGGGGCATCTTCCATAGCGTTCAAATTTACTACATTTTTCCCTTTTTCCCAAACCGGACCGGAGATTGCGCCATTTTGGCATGTTTTTCTGACAGAATGTCATATTTAACTGACAGATTGTCAATAATTTAGCTAAATATTTTCCTGGCCCCGGATTTGCCTGATTCCTCTGCGGACGCGCTCCGGAAGGCCGTCCGGAAAAGAATGTTTAACAAATAAAATGATAGGAGATTAAAACCATGTTACCCGTTAGAAGAAACAACCAAGTCTGGGTTCCGGACTTTTTCAACGACTTCTTTGACAACAGCTGGATGGAGCATCCGAAGGCTACCTGCCCGGCCATCAACGTCCTTGAGACTCCCGAAAAGTATCAGCTGGAGCTGGCCGCTCCGGGCATGACCAAGGCCGACTTCGACATTCATCTGGACGAAGACGGAGACCTGGTGATCAAGATGGAAAAGAAGCAGGAAGAACAGCACAAAGGCCACTATGTGCGCCGCGAGTTCTCCTACACCAAGTTCCAGCAGACCATGCTGCTCCCGGATGACACCAACCGCGAAGCCATCAACGCCAAAGTGGAAAACGGCGTCCTCACCGTTACCATGCCCAAGGTGAAAAAAATAGAGGCCGAAAAGGCCCGGAAACAAATTACGGTGGAGTAATTGCATCCCCGGCGCAGGCCGGGGATTATTTTTTTTAAAAAAGCTTTGCAGATTTAAAAAAAGGTGTTACCTTTGCAATCCCGAAAGGGAAGTTCACTGAAAACTTGGTGCGGTAGTTCAGTCGGTTTAGAATACCGGCCTGTCACGCCGGGGGTCGCGAGTTCGAGCCTCGTCCGCACCGCTTAAAAAGCCTCTACAGCTATCCGTAGGGGCTTTTTTTTTCACAATGTGCCTACATTGTGCCCTAAAAAGATTTAGAAGCCTTCTTTCAGGAATTTTCTGAGCGAGAGATGCGTGATGCCGTTTTCGTCACGCTGGGTCAAGAGCGGCGTGGCACTGATGACATATTTCGGATGATTGTCTTTTATTTTCTCCAAAGGGCCAAACTCCCTGTCCCGCGTGGTTTGTTCTGAAATGATATAACTGGCCTGGACATAGATTGTCTTGCCGGGTTTGCGACAGACAAAATCTACCTCACCAGCGTTCAAGACGCCAACATTTACCTCATACCCCAGATAAATGAGGTGCTTGTAAACAGCGTTCTCAATAACCTTCTCTATGTAAGAGTCCATTGCTCCGGAAGCCCGGAGATTGCGGAGTCCCAGGTCATCCCAATAGACTTTCTCATTGGACTCGAAGAGTTTCTTGCCGTGAATATCATAGCGTTGTACGATATCCAGTAAAAAGGCTTCGGCATAGTATCCTCGATAGAGGAGGATGAGATTGGGAGAGACATCCTCCTGCTGCGATTTCATATACTTGGAAATGCTGTTGGCGGAAGTGAGCTTGCCTGTAGTATCGGCATAGAAATCAATGAGATTGTTTAAGAACGGGATATTGCGTATGTCGTGACGTTCGATGATGTCCTTGAGCACGATAGTATTGAATACGCTGGTAAGGTAGGCCCACACTTGCTCATCGCTCTCAAGACCCACTTTGCGAAGGCCGGGGAGACCACCATAGTTCAGATATGTCATTAGGCTTTCGTCGCTGTCCTGAAGCTCATGGAACTGGAGGAATTCGGCATATGTAAGTGGATGAATGCGTATCTCCACATGGCGACCGGATAGCCGGGTTGCCAGTTCTCCGGAAAGCATATCCGAATTACTGCCGGTAAGAATTACATCCGTGTTTTCCTCCGTGTACCAGTTGCAGACGCTATCTTCAAACTGATCAATTTCTTGCACTTCGTCGATTAGAATGCAGTTGTGTTTTCCTGCTATGTATCGCGCCTCAATCCATGCGTCCAGATCGTTCTTTGTCTGAATGCTTTTAAAAGCTTTCTTTTCCTTATCTATAAAGATAATGTTAATATCCTCCTCATCCTTATGGCGCTGGATAAAATCCTTCAGCACATAACTCTTTCCAACTCGTCGCGAGCCGACCAGGGCGATAATATTGCCTTTGCCCAGCCAGGAGTCAACGATATCTGCGTAGTGTTTTCTGGTAAGTACTTCCATAATACTCAACTTTTATTGGATACAAAGATAATACAAATTTATTGTCCACAAACAATAAAATCGGCAAAATCAAAATTTTCTTTGTCTATAGACAATAAAATTATCTTTTTTATTGTTTTGTTGTTTTAACGGAAGCCAAGTCTCCCTTGATGATAATGATAATGACAATGACAATGACCGGGATTGAAATCTGCCGATTGCTGGCGAAGATAAGAGAGGAAATCTCTATTTTAAATGGAATCCCGTTTGAAGAAACTCCCTGTCCTCATTTAAACCCCAGGTGTAACGGGACCTGTATTGTGTGCGACGCTTATACACGCAAATTAGACCAGAAGTTAGTGCTGATTAGAAAAAGGGGAGGGATTGTAAGGTACCCTTCAATAGGAGTACAAGGAAATAATGATTTCGCGTCCAATGTGTGACGACCGGAAAAAGGCCGCACCTGCTATCTTGACCCGACCTTGTCTTTCAGCCTCTTGTGGGAAGGGTATTTCTCCAGTTGGCCCAGGGATTTCCTGCGGCGCTCATAATATGCAGCGCGCTTGGGGTTCTCCGGGAACCAGCCCCGGAGCACACGCATTTCTTGGGAAAGGATCTCGTGGATGCCCCAGAAGCAGGAAAAGGCGGCGGCGCCCAGGATGGTGGCTCCTACCGTGGACTGTACGAAAAGGGAGCCGGCTGCAAAAGCGAGCCCGGCGACCAGCAGGAGCCACCAGCTCTGCTTGCCCCACCAGTATTCCATCTTGATGACGATGGGATGGCAAATTCCTATTATGGCAAAGACGGCTGCGCCGACGATAATTCCGCTGTAATTCATGTCTCGATTATTTATGGCCGCAAATTTACGAATTTTACGGCGAAACGTCAATCCTTATCAATAGCTAGTTTCGCGCCCGTTATGCCCTTCAGGAGCAGGTGATGCCGACAAGCAGCGGCAGCACCGTCCACACATAGGGTATCATCCGCTTGCGGGGATGCTCGGCCATCTCGGAGGGGAACTCGGAGAGGTAGCGCTTGTGGATGCGGTAGGCGCGGGGAGCGAGGTTGGCGAAGGTCCACAGGGCGAAGACGGCGCCGCTCCACGACCACGTGAGCACCGCAAAGCCGCACCACTCGACCAGCTCGCCGAAGTAGTTGGCACTGGTGACCTTGCTGTAGAGTCCCCGCGAGGGCAGATAATGGCGCGTGTCGCCGGGCCGCCGTAGCTCCCGGATGACATGGTCGGAGTGCAGGTTGATGCCCATGCCGGCAAAGAAGAGCAGGGTGCCGGCGATGAACTGGGGCGTGAGCAGCCAGGAGACCGTGTAAGGATACGGAGAAACTTTTTTCGACAGGCAGAAGAGCCATCCCGCCTGCATAAAGGCGTTGAGGCAGTTGAACACCACGCCGAGCAGTACGATGGCAAGGGGCATGCGGCTCTTGCCGCGGAGCAGGAAGGGAAAGACTAGCGAGCGCTGAAAGTAATGCAGCTCGAACAGGAGCAGGAAGACAAGCGGCACCGGCGACCATCGGCCTGCCTCCGGCGGCATCTCCCAATAGAAGTAGAGGACAAGCATGAGCACGAAGACCGGGAGTTCCATGAGCACCCAGCCGAGGCGGTTGCCCACCGATGGGCCCCAGCGCCGGGAGTAGAACTTGCCGTAGCCGGCATCCACGAAGAAAAGGCATACGAACACCACCGCCGCCGCTATGCCCATACTTGTGAGCAACCCGTTGAAGTGGTTCAGCAGATAATCAATCATAGGTAAATCCCTTTTGTCCTCAATATGCGTTCGGTCTCGTCCCAGAGCCATGCTGCATCCTCGCTCCGGCGCCAGCGGCGCGGAATGCCGGTGTGGCGTCGGCCGCGGAAGATCTGCAGGGTACCGTCGCCGGTGACGGCGTTCACGGCAGGCAGCGCGCCGCCCTCGGGGCTCTTGCACAGCGGACGGAACAGCACGTCGGCGAGGGGATCGAACCAACGGTCCAGGTGCAGCATGCGGCTGTCTACGACGCCAGGGTCGGTCATGACCACGGCGCAGCCCGTGCGGCTCGCGAGTTCCTGCGAGAAGAGCATCACGGCGTACTTGCTGCTTGCGTAAGTGCCCAGCTCTCTGTAGCTCTTCGCATCCACCTCGAAGAAATGCCGGTCGAAGCGGGCCGTATAGCATGTGAGCGAGATGGTATTGACGATGCGCAGCCCCTCCCCCATTGCCTTCACCATCAGGCGCGAAAGGAGGTAAGTGCCGATATAGTTGGTGGCGATGACCCGCTCGAAGCCGTCGTCGTTCAGGGCAAAGTTACGCTGCATGGTGCCTGCGTTGTTGAGCAGGCAGTCCGCCACGATGCCGTCGGCCTTCAGGCCGTCCACGAAGGCTGCGATGGACTCAAGGGACCCCAGGTCGAGATAGCGTTCACCCTCGCAGGGCGTTCTTCGCGTGGTGCCGATGACGTTGTGGCCGCGGCTGCGCAGCATCCTTGCCGCCGCTCCGCCCACAGCCCCCGTGCTGCCTGTTACAATGATGGTGGACATAGCTTCAGTTACCTTTCAGTTTTACCCAAATTGCCGTTTCCAGAGAGTTGGGCAGCAGGGCGATGAGCACGGGGAGCACGTAGTTCATGGCGCCGGGCTTCACTACGTGGCGGCGGCGCAGCATGCCGCGTATGGCACGCCTTACAAGCCACTTCGGCGTGTGGATGATCCCCATGGCCACGCCGGTCTTCATCAGGCTGGGCTTGAGGCGGTAGAGCGGCGTGGCTATGGCACCGGGAAGCACCGTGGTGACGCCCACGCCGTAGGGGCGCATCTCGAAATACATCGACTTGGAGTAGCTCTTCAAGTAGGCTTTGGTGGCCGCGTAGGTCGTTATGCCGGGGGTGGGCAGCGCCGCGGCGAGCGACGACATGTTGACGATATAGCCGCGGCGGCGCTCTTTCATTTCCTCGCCGAAGAGCATCGTCAGCCGCGTGGGGGTGAGCATGTGCAGCCGCATCATGGCAAGTGCCTTTTCGTGCGTGGGGGCGTCCATCTCATGAAAGAAGAACATGCCGGCGTTGTTCACCAGAATATCTATCTCTATCTGCATCTCCCGGCAGCAGCGCCACAGCTCGTCGGCAGCATCCTCGCGCGAGAGGTCCATGTAGAGCCCCCACACCGAGACGCCATACTCCGCCGAGAGCTGCGGCGGAAGGCTCTCCAGGGGCTCCTGCTGGTTGGAGACCATCAGGATGTTGCAGCCGCGCCCTGCCAGCTGGCGGCAGTATTCGAGCCCCATGCCCGAGGTGGCGCCGGTGACCAGCGCGTTATAGCCTTTGATGTCTTTCATTGCTTTCCACCTCTTTCTGAAGTTTGCGGGGCAGGTTTTCCACGCAGCTGTGGCATCTCATGTCCAGGGTGTACATGCGGGCGATGCAGTAGTTGGAATGGCCGCAGGGGCTGCAGGTCTCTCTGCCGGTGCGTATCTTTTCCATGAAGGCAGGGTCGCGCACCAGGGTGCGGGCCATCTGGAAGGCCACGAAGCCTTCGTCCAGCACCCGCTGCATGCCTTCCGCCGATGTGACGCCGCCCACATAGATGAGCGGCAGCTTGAGAGCCTGGCGGAAAAGCCTGGCGGTGTCCAGGAAGTAGAGGTCGTTGTAGGGTACCGTGGGCACCATGAGGCGTCCGGCGACGGCAAGGCCGGCCTTCAACCACCAGAACTTCCGCATATCCATGTAATGGGCCATGGCCTTCAGGGGCATGGCGCCGCGCATCACCGCCATGGGAGCTTTGCTCACGAAGCCCGCGCTGAGCACCAACGCATCTACGCCCAGACGCTCCAGTTCCCGGGCCACCTCGATGCACTCGTCCACCTGCATTCCGCGGCGGAAGCCGTCGTACATGTTGGTCTTCACCACAACTGCAATCTCGCCTGCTGCGACCTCCATGACACGCCGGATCACCAGCTGCATGAGGCGCATACGGTTTTCGAGCGTGCCGCCCCAGCGGTCGCGACGATGGTTGGTGTAGGGCGAAAGGAACTGGCTGATGAGGTAGCCGTGGCCGGCGTGTATCTCCACGCAGTCGAAGCCTGCCTCTCTGGAAAGGGCTACAGCGGTGCCAAAGTCTTCGACGAGCTGCATAATCTCCTCCTCCCTCATCCCCCGCACGAAGGTGGGGGAATAGAGGTTGAAGCCGCTGCTGGCGCCGATGGGCGTCTGGGCGCAGGTGGCGCGGTGGGTCATGTTGCCGCAGTGGCCCAGCTGGATGGACGCCTTGGCCCCTTCGGCATGGATGGCGTCGGTGAGGCGCCGGAGCTCCGGCACAACCTCAGGACGCATCCAGAGCTGCCCGTCGAAGGAGAGACCGCTGCGGCTGACGGCCGCGTATGCCACGGTTGTCATGCCGATGCCGCCGCGGGCTACGGCGGTGTGGTAGTCGAAAAGCTGCTGCGTCGGGCTGTTGCCTGTGCACATGTTCTCGAACGCCGCGGAGCGTATGCTGCGGTTCCGCAATTCGACGGGCCCGATGCGGCAGGAAGTGAAGATATCGCAGCTTTTGGGGATTGTTCCTGTATTCATTTACAATTTATGACACTAATCTTGCGAATTTAGCAATTTTCCGCCTCAATCCTTACAATCTGCCTTCAATTTTTTAATCTTGAGTACGATGATTTCGATATTTCAAGATATATTTGCCCCATGTAAGTTGTCGATATACAAGCTGTTCTCGTGGCGCTCATGGTTCCTTTTCTGGGAACGGCGCTGGGTATCGCCATCCAGAACATCCCGGAAGGTGCCATCATTTCCAGGACAGGACGTCGTCCAGGGTGACTGGGGTGCACTGTTCAAGGTCCTTTTCGAAAATGGCCGTGCACTCGAGGGCCGGGTCACGGTCGTAGATGTAGGCATTGTCCTCGTAATTGAGGGTGAAGCTGCGGTTGTCCACGTTGGCGGAGCCTAAACCCCGCTCAGGGCGGTACAAAGTTATGAATTATTGTCCCTTTTGGACCACCCAAACATTGCATGCCGGTGCCTAATAATGTTCCATTGGTACGTGGCCCGCGCATGGCTATTGTCAAAAAAGCATAAAATTATATCTTTGCAGTAGTGTACTATTCTCC
>FLNY01000013.1_pt1 | contig 71616 bp, 57 predicted proteins | sample 1140381 | NCBI WGS metagenome assembly FLNY01 (sample SAMEA3878172, study PRJEB12797) | bioreactor metagenome | biome: Moose rumen | place: Sweden | collected 2011-10
GATGCAGACAACCTCGTCGCTACGCTCCGAGAACGTCTGCATCCTACAGAGAGGGATGTCTATTTTCTACTCCAAGAAATTGCACTTCTATCTTGAAAGTATATGCGTGTTACAATGCCGTGTCGGGGGATTTCCCCTTCTGTATAGGGTTTTTCCACCATCGGTTTAGGGAAAAACAGTTTGGTATTTGAATTCTTTGCGATAATTTTGCACTCAGAAAAGGACGATAAATAGTCCTTGAACAGATTACAAACTCTTAAAAATATACGATTATGAAAAAGACTATACTCGCAATGCTCAGCCTCATTATAATAGGTGCAGCTACGGCAACTGCTAAGACAGTGATAACGGTTAACGTACAGACCCCTCCCGTTCCTGGAGTCGTGGTGGTAGAGAATAATAAAAGACCAGTCGTAAGGAAAGTGGTTAAACATCATGGTCAGCACGACCGCCGCTGCAAGAAGTGCAGTAATTGGCGTAAGGAAAATGCACTGCATCATCGCCATATAGCACCGCCAGTGCATCATCATGCAGTATATCATCACCACGTACACTGATGGGAAGAGAGTTAGGGTGAGAGTATGACGAAGATAAAAAGTGCGAAGATAAAAAACGAGCAGATGGTTCAAGGCGGAAGTATTGTTTAGGTTATTGATATTTGATTAGTTTGGTTAGTATAATATTGTTGCAATTTGGTATATTATTGGTTTCATTTTCTTGAACTGTCTGATTTTTTAATAGTGATTAAAAAATAACGAGAAAGGCGGAACGTCGTGATGACGCTCCGCCTTTATAGGTGAATAGCTACTTGCTAAAGTAACTATTCAAGTGAGTTCTATTTAACATGTAATGTTCATGAATGCCCATGTAAAACAGCAAGGCAATTAGTCTTGCTATCACATTGACTTTCCACCACTTAAACTTACCTTTCCACAGTCGCAGCATCTACTGGTATTGCTTTTCCCACATGGGATTATGATGGGACATGCCATAGACGAGCATCAGTGAGCGTATCAGGCAGGTAACTGATGACGATGCCCCGATAGAGAGCAGACAGGTGATATTCAAAAGAAACAAGCACCTGTTTAATAAGGAAGAAGGCATTTAGTTGGTTTGAATATGTATAAAGGTTGGCTCTTTGAGGTTCTTACCTCGTGGTGTGAGACCTTACGTGTCAGATTATTTCCACGGAAATAATCTTAATGTCTTGCTTGGGGCGATCTCCCTGTGCTGTCTCTGTGTTCTGTATTTTCTCTATTATGTCAAGTCCTTCGGTCACCTCTCCAAAGACGGTATATTGTCCGTCGAGGTGAGGAGTACCTCCTATGGTGGTGTATGTCTTCTTCTGTTCGTCAGTCAGAGTGGCGCTGCCTTGCTCGGCTATAGTGGCGTGTGTCTGCGCTATGAGATCGTTTTGCAGTTCCATCAGTCCGGCTTGGTCACGGTTGCGTCGCAGTTCCATAATCTCTTTGCGGTGCTCGGCGACCAGACGGTTGAACACTGTCTGTTCTGCCTGCATCTGCAGTTGCTTTGCGAGTTGTCCTATCTGTCCTTCGTTATATACCTGCCCCCAGACGATATAGAACTGTGAACCGCTTGATTCACGTTCGGGATTAACTTCATCACCCTGACGCGCTGCTGCCAGTGCGCCACGCTTATGAATGAACTGCGGCAGTATTTCCGCCTGAATCGTATAACCCGGACCGCCAGTGCCGAGCGTCATGCCCTCAGGAGCGTCTATGCTGTTTGGGTCGCCGCCCTGTATCATGAAATTTTTTATGACACGGTGAAACAATGTACCATTATAATAGCCCTCCTTTGCAAGTTTCAGGAAGTTGTCACGATGACGAGGTGTCTCGTCGTAAAGGCGCACTGTGATGTCGCCTTCAGAAGTCTTTATAGTTACGTTTGCCATAATATATGTATTTTCGCTTGCAAAGTTACAAATAATAATCTGTATCTGCAAACATTATCTACGATAACTGGTTTCATTATTAGGTTTTCGTTATTAAGAACGTCTTTTCGTAAAAAAACATAATTGCCTTTGCAGAACGGATTATTTTGCTTAACTTTGTCACTAATTAACTAAACAAAAAAGAATACGATAAAGAAGATTACTACTTTGACGTGAGAATAAGTCACTATGAATAATAGTGACACTCGCAACGAGAGAAAATCATCGTGAGATTTGGCAGTTTCAAGAAAAAAATGTATCTTTGCACTCCAAATCACAGTTGATTGCAGGAATAGGAAGAAAACATAATTAAAGATATATGAAAGTTTCGGTTATTGGCGCCGGTAACATGGGCGGCGCACTCATTCATGGTTGGGCTAAGAGCGGTAAGCTCACGCAGTTGACAATTTCAGACAAGAACGAGGCTCTGCTGGCTTCGTTCAAAGAGAAGTATCCATCTGTCATTACCACCACCGACAACGTGGCGGCTGTAAAGGGTGCAGACATCGTAGTCATCGTAGTAAAGCCTTGGCTCATGCCTGTGGTTCTTGACGAGATATCATCTGCCCTTGACCTCGACAAGCAGATTATAGTGTCAGACGCTGCAAACTTTACTACAGAGAAACTGGAAAAGGAGATAGGAGCACCTGGTCAGTACTGCTACGTGATACCTAACATTGCCGCTGAGTTTGGCGCAAGCATGAGCTTCATAGCCAAGGGCAGCGTGACATCAAACGAGTCGCTTGCACAGGTACAGGAACTCTACAACCTTTGCGGTGATACGCTCGTAGTGACAGAGAACCTCGTAGGTCCTGGTATGATGATGGCATCGTGCGGCATAGCTTACGTAATGCGATACATCCGCGCACAGATGGAAGGCGGCTGCGAGATGGGCTTCTACCCACAGCAGGCTAAGCAGATAGCACTGCAGACCATGCAGGGCGCTGTGTCATTGCTCAAGGAGACCGGCTGGCACCCAGAAGAGGCCATCGACAAGGTGACAACACCTGGAGGCGTGACCATCAAGGGATTGAACGAACTTGACCACGCAGGCTTCAACTCTGCCGTAATACGCAGTCTGAAGGCCGGACTGAAGTAACCACTGACACATAACACGTGTATAACTATGCTCAATAGTGATATAAAGGCAATATCGACAGCTGCAGTATTGGTACTGCTCCACTCTGCTGTAATATAACGTGAGTTCGACGAGATTATTTAGAAAATAATTTCGTCGAACTCACGTTAATTAAAATAATCCGCCTAAACATAATCCACCTAAAGAAAACAAACACAAAACGAAATCAAACATACACAAGAAGAAAAAAATGAAGCACTTATTCTTTCTACTAACCACGATTATTACGCTGTATGCGTATGGTGCATCTTTACATAACAACATGAGCGCACAGACAAAGGAGGATAACGATTCTATCAATCAGTCAAAGAATGACTCGACTACAAAGGCTGCAATCGATTCTACTACCACAACAGAGAAAAAGAAAGAGGAGACAGAAGAAACACGACAAGAACGTTATAAGCGCGAGGGCAAGACAGTATATTTCGTAGGAGCCTTACGAGATAAGTTCACCAAGGGAGCTGTAGATGGTGCTCACGTTACACTGATGACCACTGACTCCACCATCGTGGACACAATAACAGCCAAGGCTTACAATTCATACAGTTCTGGTTTTGGCAAAGGAACAAAGGAGACACATTACATGTTTATGATTAAGCCAGAACCCGCAGACTTCATCATCAAGTTTGAGCATCCGGAATATGAGACTCTCTACCTGAACCACAGCATAAAGAAGATTAGCAAGCGCACCATGTGGGAAGAGGGTGCCGAGGCCATGATGCGCCGCATAAAGCGCGCGCAGCAAACTGACAGTCTTGACGGTGGACTGCTCAACGAGGTAGTGGTGAAGGCTACGAAGGTGAAGATGGTATGGAAGGGCGACACGCTGGTGTTCAACGCCGATGCGTTCAACGTGCCCGAGGGGTCAATGCTCGACGGACTTATCAAGCAATTACCAGGTGTAGAGCTTAATGAGCAGGGTGAAATATTTGTAAACGGTAAGAAGATAGAGAACCTGACGCTCAATGGTGCCGACTTCTTCAAGGGCAAGAACAAGATAATGCTTGAAAACCTGCCCTATTTCACCGTGAAGGACATCAAGGTATATAACAAGCAGACAGAGATGAACCAGTTTCTCGGCGTTGATGATGAGGACAAGAAGGAATACACCATGGACGTTACGCTGAAGAAGGAGTACCGCGGAGGTGGTTCGGGCAACTTTGAGGTGGGCTACGGCACCGACGACCGATACAAGGCAAAGGCTTTTGGTATGCACTTCACCGACTGGACGCGAGCGGTTTTGTTTGGCGGACTGAACAACGTTAACGAGACTACTGAGTATGACTCCTACAATGAAAGTGAGAAAACACGCACCAATGCTTCGGGCGACCGCCACTTCTATCAGATTGGCGGTATGTTTGCATACCGAAGCCAGGACGATAAATTCAAGAACAACGTTAACCTGAACTCTACATGGACAGATGACCGCACGCGGTCGAGATACAACAGTGAAACTTTCCTTACTACGGGCAATAGTTTCAGCCGTTCGCAGTCAGAACGACGCTCCAAGCCCATATCACTCGATATGACCGACCGTCTTGACTGGCGTTTCTCGAAGAAGATGTATATGATGTCCAACTTTAACCTTAGCTACCGCCGTACGCAGAGCGAAAGCGAGAGTAACGGACTGACTGCCACTGACCTGCTGATGACTGACTCAGTGAACAGCACCCGTTCGCGCTCTTGGAGCCGCAGTGGACAACTCAGAGGATATGGCAACCTGACTTTAGCCAAAGTAAGCAACACTGGCAACTATATAACTTTATCGCTCAACGCCGACGGCTCAAAGACTTACTCTCCAGAGTCGTACAGCCAATCACGCTATTATTACCACAAGACACAGAACGTAGATGACCGCAACATATACAGTGACAATGCTCCCGTAAGTTATAGCTACAGTGTCGAAATGGAATATAACTATCGACTGTCAAAAGCCATACGCCTGACACCATATTACGAGATAGCCCCCTCGTATAGCAGCACTGACAGCAGGCAGTATCGTCTCGACCTGCTGAGCGAGGAATGGGCCACAGACGGCAGTCATGCCTTTCGCTCACTGCCATCCACGCGCGACTCTCTACTCCTTGCATACGACACCGATAACAGCCGATCGCAGACAACACGCTCGCTTGTACACCAGACAGGCCTGCGCCTTGGTGCAAGCGGAAATATACACAAAGAAAAAGGCTACTACTACATATCGCTCAGACTGCCTATGCAATTCCTGCGCAATAGCATGGATTATCGCAGCGAAGCACTGACCACGTCGCTGACAAAACGCTACACAATGTTCACGCCCTACCTATATAGTTATATAGTAAGCGGAAACAAGAACCGCAAGGAACTGCGCGGAAGCTACTACATAAGTAAAAGACAGCCATCCACCTTCGACCTCATAGACCGCACCGATGCCAGCGACCCTCTTAACATCACCTTGGGTAATCCGGGGCTGAAGAGTTCTACTACGCACTACTATCACATAGAGGGCAGCCTGCGCCACGACAGTATCAACGAACGTCTGTCGCTGCTATTCGATGGCAAATTCACTCGCAATGCCTTCGCCAACGGCTACACCTACTACCCTGAGACGGGCGTGCGCACCTTCAGGGCTGAGAACATCAAGTCGGGCAACTGGTATTTCAACACCCGTCTGAACTACGGCCGTGACCTCGGCAAGAAGAAATTCTTCCACTTTGAGAGCGAAGTGAGTTTCACGCTGGAGAAGAGCACAGACCTTGCCAACGTGTCGGGGGCGACAACATCGGAACTGAGTCGCGTAAGGATGAATGAATTGAAGATAAAACCATCACTGAACTACCAGCGTGGCGACCTCAGCCTGCGCTTCCAGCACCGCACGCAGTGGCGTCACTACAGCCGCAGTCTGGAGATTGCCGAGACACTACCCGACAACACATGGGACATCAGCTGGACACTTAACGGCACCTACAAGATGCCATGGCAGCTGACCTTCGACACCACACTCGAACTAATACAGCGCCGTGGCTATGCCGACTCAGAAATGAACGACAACCGTCTCTACTGGGATGCCTCGCTGACGAAGTCGCTGAAGCAAGGCCGTTGGCTTCTGAAACTGCGCGGCTACGACATCCTCGGACAGGTAAGCAACCTGCGCTACAGCGTCAATGCGCAAGGTCGCACCGAGACCTGGACTAACTCCATGCGCCGCTATGCCCTCCTCACCATTGCATACAAACTGACGCAAAAGAAGAAAGAGGAAAAGAAATAAATCAAAAATCGCTATCCGACTGAACAACAGTCTGATAGCGATTATTCTTTAATCACTATGCAATTACGATGTAAAAGCTATGCGATTACAGCGTAATCAGATAGCGATTACACGGTAAAAGCAATGCGATTACGATGTAATCAGATAGCTTTTATAGCGAAAGGACAAAAGCATTGCCTTTACAAAGGAAAAATAGTGCGGAAAAAGTTAGATAAATTGCTTCGTGTAGTTAAATAATATTAAATTATCAATCAAACATGATTAACTTTAATAAATAATGAGTAATTTTGCAGTTGAAAACTGAAACGCATAAAAATAGTTTTTATTCAGACAGGTTACAGAGGTATCCCTCGCAATGAATGGAAACAAAATCCTACATCAGGATAACAGCAAAGATATAAAATAATAAAACAATACAGAGAATATGAAAAAACTGATGAGTATTGCGGCCGTTGCCGCACTGTTGGTTTCGTGTGGCGGTGGAAAGCAGGGCAAGCCTGACTTCAGCGACAACGAGTATGCCGTGCGCACCATAGGCGCGTCAAACGCTGATTTGGAGACGTCTTATCCTGCTACGTTTAAGGGTATGCAGGACGTGGAGATACGTCCGAAGGTGGCAGGGTTTATTACCAAGATTTATGTAAAAGAAGGTCAGCAGGTGAGTGCCGGTCAGGTGCTATTTACTGTTGATAATGTCACATACAAGGCTGCTGTGAATCAGGCGCAGGCTGCCGTGACGGCGGCTCAGAGCCAACTCAATACAGCCAAGTTGACTTACGATAATGCTCAGAAGTTGCATGAGAAGAACGTCATAGGCGACTATGAACTGCAGGCAAGCAAGAATCAGTATGAGAGTGCAGTGGCTGCGCTTGGACAGGCTAAGGCCGGACTGATGTCTGCACGCGAGCAACTCAGTTTCTGTACGGTCAAGAGTCCTACGTCAGGTGTGGTAGGCTCGCTGCCATATAAAGTAGGTGCACTCGTGAGTGCTTCGATACAGCAACCATTCACCACTATCTCTAACGGTTCAAACGTAGATGTATATTTTTCACTGAACGAGAAAGAGGTTATGGAACTCACCCGTAAGGAGGGTTCACTGCAGGCTGCCATCGCGCAGATGCCGGCAGTGAAGCTGCAGCTTGCCGACGGCACGATGTACGAAAGCAACGGCAAGGTGATAAAGGCCAGTGGTGTTGTTGATGCAACGACAGGTTCTGTTAGCCTTATAGCAGCGTTCCCTAACCCTCAGAAGCTGATAAAGTCTGGCGGCTCTGGCAAGGTTATCATGCCTCGTCAGGCAACGGGAGCTATCATCATACCACAGGATGCCTGCGTAGAGGTGCAAGATAAGTACTTTGTGTATAAGGTAGGCAAGGACAACAAGGTGAAATACTCTGAGATAACCGTTGACACGCAGAATGACGGACAGAACTATATCGTAACCTCTGGCTTGTCAAAAGGTGAGCGTATCGTGGTGTATGGCGTGAACCAGTTGCAGGAGGGCATGGAGATAAAGCCGATATCAGAGGCTGACTATGCCAAGAAGATGAAGAAGGCTGAGGAACTCTCAAAGGTGCAGGGCGACGGCGTGTTTGCCGTGGCAAAGGCACTGAAATCATAATTTCAAGAGAAGAGTGAAGAATGAAGAGTGGAGAATTTAAGCTACACTTATCTTCCGCATCTCACGCTTTACTCTTCAAGAGCAAAATATAATTTTTACAGAAACGAACAGACAGTGAATTGTGCAGTATCGGTAATTAGAATTCTTCACTCTTCACTCTCCGTTCTTCACTAATAATCGTATGAAACTTGATTCATTTATAGAAAGACCGGTGCTCTCCACGGTGATTTCCATCGTGGTGGTGATACTCGGTATAATAGGTCTGGTGACACTGCCTATCGAGCAGTATCCAGACATTGCGCCGCCTACCATCATGGTGCGTGGCTATTATCCTGGTGCAGATGCGCAGACGGTGCAGAACTCTGTGCTGGCTCCGCTGGAGGAGCAGATAAACGGTGTGGAAGGCATGACATACATGACTTCTTCAGCCACTAATGATGGTATGGCATCAATCACGGTTTATTTTGAGCAGGGCTCTAATGCCGACATGGCACAGGTGAACGTGCAAAACCGTGTGTCGCAGGCATCGGCGCTGCTGCCTGCCGAAGTAACCAAAGGTGGTGTGACAGTGCAGAAACGTCAGACGTCCACTGTGCTTATCATGGCGCTGACATCGCCAGATGATCGCTATGACGAGAAGTTCCTCGGCAACTATGCCGACATCAACATAATACCTGAGATGAAACGTATCGAGGGTATCGGTGACTGTGAGTCAATCGGACTGAAGTCATATACCATGCGTCTGTGGCTTGACCCGGCGAAGATGCATGACCTCAACCTTATGCCTACTGACGTGGTGAACGCCTTGGCAGAGCAGAACATTGAGGCGGCTCCGGGTAAGTTCGGTGAGCAGTCAGATAAGCAGTATGAGTACTCAATGAAATACACCGGCCGTCTGAAGACCCCGGAGGAGTTCGGCAACATGATAATAAAGACCGATGACCTTGGTCATGTGCTGCGTGTAAAGGACGTAGCAAACGTGGAGATGGGTGCGCTTTACTACTCCGTGTTCACTCAGCTTGACGGACATCCTGCCCTCATGATGATGGTGACGCAGCGTGCCGGCTCCAATGCTACTCAGATAGCTCATGATGTAAAGGCCACGGCAGAGCGACTGTCCAAGAACTTCCCTCCCGGTATGGAGATAAAGTTCATGCAGGACGTTACGGAGTTTATCGAGGCATCGCAGCATGAGGTATGGAAGACTCTCTTCGAGGCACTCGTATTGGTATTCATCGTGGTGTTCATCTTCCTGCAGGACTTCCGCTCTACGCTTATCCCTATGATAGCCGTGCCGGTGTCATTGGTAGGTACCATGTTCTTCCTGAAGGTCATAGGCTTCTCCATCAACCTGCTCACGCTGTCAGCCCTTGTGCTCGCCATCGCCATCGTGGTCGATGATGCCATCGTGGTGGTGGAGGCGGTACACGCCAAGCTTGACATGGGTTACCACTCAGCCAAGAAGGCAAGTATCGATGCGATGAACGAGATAGCCGGTGCCATCATATCCATAACGCTCGTGATGTCGGCTGTGTTCATACCAGTGTCGTTCATGAGTGGTACTACAGGTACGTTCTACCGAGAATTTGGTCTTACCATGGCGGTGGCAATCATTATCTCGGCAGTCAATGCCTTGACGTTGTCACCTGCTTTGTGTGCCATATTGCTGAAGCCGCATAACAAGGAGGGTGAAGAAGGCAAGAAGTCAAGCTTCAAGGACCGTTTCTTCGCTGGATTCAATGCGTCTTATGAGAAGCTGCAGGCAAAGTATCAGAAGGGTGTAGAAGGCATAGTAAAACGCAAGTGGATAGCCATAGCGGCAGTTGTCATCGGTATAGCCGTTATGGGCATCGAGGCAATGGTGACCAAGACTGGTCTTGTGCCTGATGAGGATACCGGTACGGTGTTCGTTACGGTATCAACACCACCTGCCACCTCTTTGCAGAAGACCAACAAGGTGATGGACCAGGTGCAGCGTATGCTTGACAACAACCCGGCCATCGACGGTTGTATGCGTATAGCTGGTTACAACTTCATAGCCGGACAGGGTTCAAACCAGGGTACCTTTGTCGTAAAACTGAAGCCATTCGATGAGCGTAACCGCTCTGAGTACTCTATGATGGTGCTCGGCATGATATACAAGCAGACCGCGGTAATCAAGGGTGCGCAGATACTTGCCTTCCAGCCACCTATGGTGACGGGCTTCTCTGCCCAGAGTGGTCTTACGTTTGCTATGCAGGACCGTACCGGTGGTTCGCTTGATAAGTTCTTTGACATTACCAAGAAGTTCATAGCTGAGCTTAACAAGCGTCCTGAGTTCTCTAACGCCATGACAGCCTTCAACGCTTCATATCCTCAGTATATGATTCACGTTGACGCTGCGAAGTGTAAGCAGGCAGGTATATCACCATCAGCTGTGCTGACAACCATGCAGGGCTACTACGGCGGTATGTACTCAAGTAACTTCAACAGCTATGGCAAGCTCTACCGCGTATATGTGCAGGGTAACCCTAAGATGCGTGAGGACAAGAGCTCCTTGCAGAACATATTCGTTCGCACGCCAAACGGCATGGCTCCAGTGAGCGAGTTCGTGAACCTTGAGAAGGTGTATGGCCCGCAGGTTATCGAGCGTTTCAACCTCTTTACCTCTATCAACGTCAGTGCCTCTCCTGCCGACGGCTACTCTACGGGTGACTGTATCAAGGCACTTGAGGAGGTAGGCAAGGATGTCCTGCCAGCAGGATATACATACGAGTTCTCTGGTCTGACACGTAACGAGGCAGAGTCATCTAACTCTACAGCCATAGTGCTTGTGCTGTGTCTGGTGTTCGTGTATCTGATATTGTCGGCGCAGTATGAGTCATACCTGTTGCCACTGACTGTCATCCTCTCTGTGCCGTTCGGACTGGCAGGAGCGTTCCTCTTCACCAACCTCTTCGGCAAGAATAATGACATCTATATGCAGATTGCGCTTATCATGCTTGTGGGTCTGTTGGCAAAGAATGCCATCCTTATCGTTCAGTTCGCCCTTGAGCGCCGCCGTCTTGGTATGGCAATATCATGGTCAGCCATACTTGGTGCGGCAGCACGTCTGCGTCCTATCTTGATGACATCGCTTGCTATGATTATCGGCCTGTTCCCGCTCGTCATAACAGGTCTGCCAGGACTGAACCTCTTCATGGCACCTGCCGTAGGTGAGAACGGTTACATCACGCTGGGTGCGGCTGCCATTGGCGGTATGCTTGTAGGTACGTTCTGTCAGGTTATGGTAGTGCCTTGCCTGTTCGTAATCTTTGAATGGTTGCAGGAGCGCATCAAGCCTATAGAGTTCAATGACGACAATGCCAAGGTTGATACAGAGCTGAAGCAGTATGCTATATCTGCCAAGCAGATAAGCAAGCAGCCAACCGACTATGTGAAATAAACATTCCGTGAATATAATATGAATAAGATAATAAGAAATATAGGTATTCTCGTCTTCACTGCGTCGCTTACGGGGTGTGGTCTCTACACCAAGTATGAGCGTCCGCAAGTGGAGATGGACTACAAACTTGACAGCAACACTACGGCTGCTACTGGTATCAATACCACAGATAGCACAAGCTTTGGCGATGTAGCATGGCGTGAGGTGTTTACCGACCCGCAGTTGCAGCGGCTCATTGAGCAGGGACTGGAAAACAACGTTGATATCTTCTCTGCTGCTGCAAATGTGAAGAAGATGGAGGCTGCGCTGAGTGTGTCACGCTTGGCATTCCTGCCATCGGTGGCATTCACTCCGCAGGGTAACTTGTCAAAGGTATTGACTGGCGATTACAAAGGTGACTGGTCAAAGACCTACACCCTGCCAGTGTCAGCATCATGGACGGTGGACCTCTTCGGCAATCTGCTTTCAACAAAACGTGGAGCAGAGATGACACTTGAGATGTCACGTGACTATGAACACCTGACTCGCTCAAAGATAATATGCGGCATAGCCAACTGTTATTATACTCTCCTTATGCTCGACCGTCAGCTCGAGATAATTGACGAGATGGAAGGCATTACCAAAGATACATGGGAGATGATGAAACTGCAGAAAGAACTGCGCGGAGCCCGTGAGACAGCGGTGCAGAGTGCAGAGGCTTCAGTGCTTAGTGTGCAGTCACAGAAGGTAGATCTGCAGCGTCAGTTGCTCTCTGTAGAGAATACACTGTCACTGCTCATCGGACAGAGCGTGCAGCACATCAGCCGCGGCAAACTGGAGAACCAGCGTCTGCCAGAGAAGTTCAGCACAGGCTTGGCAATAAACCTGCTTGCCAATCGTCCTGATGTGCATGCAGCAGAGATGAAGATGGCACAGAGTTTCTATGCCACGGAGACTGCTCGCAGTAACTTCTATCCACAACTTACCATCAGTGCTACGGGCGCATTTACCAACAGCCTCGGCTCGATGGTAGCTAACCCTGGTCAGTTCCTTGCCAACTTCGTAGGTCAGCTTGTGCAGCCTATCTTCCAGAATGGCAGGATAAAGGCGGCTTACAAGGTTGCACAGATAGAGTATGAGGTGGCAGAGAAGGAGTGGGAGCACTCAGTGCTGACTGCTGCAGCTGAGGTTAGCGATGCCCTTGTGGAGTATAACAGCGCACGCATGAAGGGCGAGATAGATGCTAAACAGGTGACGGTGCTTGAGAAGAACGTGGAGGATACTCAGGAACTCTTCCGCAGCGACCGCAACCACTCATACCTCGAAGTGCTGCAGGCAGAATCACAACTGCTTAACGCTAAGATATCAAAGGTGACTGACGACTTTAACAAGATGCAGGCAGTGGTAAATCTTTATTCAGCCCTCGGAGGCGGACGTAAATAACATAGGAGGACTAAGATTATGAGTAATATTAGCGACAAGGCGGTTATATCGCCAAATGCAAAAATAGGACAGAACGTTACCATCTATCCCTTCGTCTATATAGAAGATGACGTGGAGGTTGGAGACGACTGCATACTTTATCCTGGTGTCAACCTTATGAACGGCACACGTCTCGGTAAAAGAAACAAGATACACCAGAATACTGTTATCAGTGCCATACCACAGGACTTTAACTACACGGGTGGTAATACGCTCTGTGTGATAGGTGATGACAATATCATACGTGAGAACGTGGTGATAAACCGCGCCACTTACGAGGATGGTCAGACGCGCATTGGTGACGGTAACTTCCTCATGGAGGGCGTACACCTCTCACACGACGTGCATGTAGGTAATGCCAGTGTGATGGGTTACGGCACGAAGATAGCCGGCGATGTAGAGATTGGCAATCACGTCATCTTCTCGTCAGGTGTCATAGCAAACCCTGGAGTACGCGTAGGAGATTGCGCCATGATACAGTCAGGCTGCCGTTTCTCCAAGGATATTCCTCCATATATAGTGGCTGGCGGACATCCTATCAAGTACGGTGGTATCAATGCGTATATCATTGACAAACAGGGTATAAATGAAAAGGTAAAAGCACACATAGCTAACGCCTATCGACTGGTGTTCCATGGACAAGACGACATCATGAACGTCTGTGCACAGATAGAACAGCAGATACCGACGTCGAAGGAAATTGACAATATTGTAGGTTTCTTGAAAACATCAGAACTTGGGTTAATAACAAAGATGTAAGCATTGCATATACACAAAAAACGGTGCAGTGGCAATTATTCGAGGAAAGTTCATCCTGCGACTAAAAAAACACCTAATGCGAGCTAAGCATCTTACTTATAACAAAGATGTAAAGTAAGCATCGCTTTTCTTTAGAGGCGAGAGAAGACTTTTATATCTTTGCACTTTTTGATAATAACGAGGGCAGGTTGTTGTGAAACAACCTACCCTTTTTATTTACCATCATGTCATTCTTATACCTCATAACCTACAACCTTTTTATCTTCATAACCGACAACCTTATTACGGGTCAACGGATTTTATTACCTTCATAACCTGACGAGTTGAGCACTTGTGAAACCTGAGCCAATTAAAATAACTGTTTCATAGAAAAAATGTTAGAACGAGCTAATATTTCTGTTTAGCGGTCATTGCAAACTGTTAAATAATAATAAATTCGCTGATTTTTTGAAAAAAAAGTAGCAAAGTGGGGGAATGTGGGGATTTTTTTGTAACTTTGCAACGAAATCTCTTATTATAATAAGGGAGAATTGTGCGCATACGTTTGCCATGACGTTTTACTGACGCATTGAATACATGAGATTCTTGGGTAACATAGAGGCTAAGACCGATGCAAAAGGCAGGGTATTCCTGCCGTCGGTATTCCGCAAGGTGCTGCAGGCATCAGGCGAGGAACATCTTGTGCTACGCAAAGATATACATGAGAATTGTCTTGTAATATATCCAGAAAGCGTATGGAATGAGCAGATGGACTCTATGCGACAGCGACTGAATCGTTGGAACAAACAACAACAGCAGGTTTTTCGACAGTTTGTGATTGATGCGGAAGAGGTAGCGTTGGATTCAAACGGACGCATCCTATTATCACAACGTATGCAGGAGATGGCAGGAATTACGCAAGCTGTACGCTTCATCGGAGTAGGTGATGTGATAGAGGTTTGGGCAGAAGACAAAGCCACTGAGTTAGAGCAGACCAAGGAAGACTTTGCGTCAGAACTTGAGAGCATGATGGGATAAAACGAGCAACAACACATTGATAAGCACACAAATGGAAGAACATACATACCACATACCAGTATTACTCAAGGAGAGTATTGATGGCTTAGACATCAAGCAAGGTGGAGTGTATGTTGATGTAACTTTCGGTGGAGGAGGACATAGCCGAGAAATACTACGACGGCTTAACGGCACCGGACATCTGTTCTCATTTGACCAAGACGAAGATGCTGAGAGAAACATCATCAGCAAAGATGACACAGCAAGCAGCAACAGCACTGACAACACGGGAAAAGAGGTCAATGCGAACTTCACATTCGTACGTTCCAACTTCAGATATCTGAAGAACTGGATGCGATATTACGGTATAGAGCAGATAGACGGACTATTAGCCGACCTCGGAGTCTCAAGTCATCACTTCGACGATGAGACAAGAGGGTTTTCTTTTCGTTTCGATGCTCCGCTTGACATGAGAATGAACAAGCGCGATGGCATTACAGCAGCAGACATTGTGAACACATACGACGAACGTCAGTTGGCTGAATTATTCTATCTATACGGCGAGATAAAGAACTCACGACAGATAGCTACCGGCATAGTAAAAGCCCGTGCGCAACGAAACATATCGACGACGCAAGACCTTCTCGACGTAGTACAAACATACTTCAAGCGCGAACGCGAGAAGAAAGACATGGCGAAGTTATTCCAAGCACTGCGCATAGAGGTAAACCACGAGATGCAAGCACTGCGTGAAATGCTGGTCTCTGCTACCGAGCTTCTAAAGCCCAACGGCAGGCTCAGCGTGATAACATATCATAGTCTGGAAGACCGAATGGTTAAAAACATCATTAAAACAGGGAATATAGAAGGCAGGCGCGAGACAGATTTCTTTGGAAAAACCAACACTCCCCTTTCTGCAGTAAACAACAAGCCGATACTTCCTGATAACGATGAGCAGGAACGGAATCCGAGATCGAGAAGTGCTAAATTGCGAATTGCAGTAAAGAATGATGAGTAAAAACAAAAAAACAAAGCACAAAAAGGAATAAATAAGAGCAAGGCGAAAGAGCCGAAAGCAACGAAAAGGACTTGAGATAAAAAGAATACAAACGCAGAAACGTAACGATTAGATTTGGCAAACAAAAAAAAAATAGTAGATTTTGAGGTGCAGAGCGGTGCTGGAGAGGCAGACGATGCTGCAGAAGCCATTATGTCTGAGAACGTAAACGTTGGCGTCAAGGGTGACGAGAGTGGAGATTACCAAAACGACATCGAATCCTCGTCAGTATCTCCAGACGAGAAAACAGAATACGAAGCCGAGAAATCAGAATACGAAGATGAGGATGAGGATTACGAAGACGGCAATACAGAGCAAGTAGAAAAAGCAAATACCGCCACGGAAGCAGAGAGTGAGGAAAAGGAAAAGAAGAAACACACCACTCTACGCGGAGTGTTAGGCAATAAGACACTCGAAGACGTAATCGAGCGTGAAGCGAAGGAAGAGCAAGACACCTCATCGCCTTTCTCCCTGTCAAAGATATTAGGAGGCATCATCATTTCGCGCTTCATACAACGACAGATGGGAGTAGTACTTGTAATAGTCTGTTTTCTCATAGTATATATAAGCCTGAGATATACCTGTCAGCTGAAGCGTGTGGAGATTAGCCGAGTAGAGAAATCTATAGAAAAAGCACGATATAAAGCCACTGTATGCTCAAGCGAACTAACGGAAAAGAGCCGCGAGAGCAGTGTATTGAAAAGACTGGCAGAATGTGGAGACAGCAGTCTGACATTATCCAACGAGCCACCTTACCTGATAAAGATAGAAGAGAAATAGGGAAGAAGATATAAAACACATTAGAACATACATAGATGAGTAAATTTGCAACCGAAAAATCAATCTGGCGCTACAGCATGGTAGCATCAATCTGCACACTCATAGCGTTTGCAGTGGTTGCACGTGGCTTCATCATAATGACCGTAGAGCGGAACTACTGGATGACGGTAGATTCGCTGCGTATGCCAAAAGGAGGCTCTGTACCGCCACAACGTGGCAACATACTGGCTGCTGGCGGTGAGCGTCTGGCCTGCAATCTGCCAGAGTATGAGCTACGTATGGATTTCGTAGCACTGCAGAGTGGAAAGGCTGACAGTATGTGGCATGATAAGAAAGGCAACGATGCTCCGCAGTTAATACAACTTTGTGAGGGTCTGCACGAGATATTCCCCGAGAAGACGGCAGAAGAGTTCATGGCTCACTTGAAAGAAGGCTACAACAAGAAAAAACGCTACTACGCAGTCTTGAAACGCCGCGTGGACTATAAGACCTTCCAGCGCGTAAAGCAACTGCCAATATTTTGTCTGCCATCAGGAGTAGGAGGTTTCCAAGGCCGCGAATTGATGGTTAGGAGCAAGCCCTACGGTTCGCTGGCTACAAGTCTCGTTGGCGACATTTACAAGAGCAACGGCAAGGCCTATTCCGGACTGGAATTGGCCTGTGACTCATTCCTTAAAGGATCTCCTGGCTTCAACCATTTTCGCAAGGAACTCAACGAATGGGTGACAGTACAAGACTCCGCTGTTACAAATGGCTGTGATGTAATATCAACCATAGATGTAGGTTTCCAAGACTTAGCAGAGCGAGCCCTTGAGAAAGAACTACGCAAGGACCACGCATACACAGGTGTAGCCATAGTGATGGAAGTAGCAACGGGCGACATCAAGGCCATGGTAAACCTTGACCTTGACTACGAAACAGGTCAATATAACGAGATACGAAACCATGCCATTGCCGACTTTCTCGAACCTGGTTCGGTTTTCAAGACTGCAAGTTTCCTCGTAGCCATGGACGACGGCAAGATAGACACCACGCGAATCGTTGATTGCAGCGGTGGTGTACGCGAGATGTACGGAGCGAAGATGCGCGACCACAACTGGGCAGAAGGCGGCTACAAGACACCACTGTCGGTATCACAAATACTTCAGAAGAGTTCAAACATCGGTGTAAGCAAACTCATTGACGAAGCCTACCACTCCCGTCCCGAAGACTTCGTAGCCGGGTTGCATCGCATAGGAATGGCCGAGAACCTGCATTTGAAGTTTAAGGAATATAAGGCTCCGCGCATACGTTACCCACAACGCGACAAATACGGTCACTGGACCAAGAACTGGAGTGACACGGCACTGCCATGGATGAGCATAGGCTATGAGACCAACATTCCTCCTATATCAGTGCTAACGTTCTATAATGCCATAGCCAACAATGGAGTGATGGTGCGCCCACGCTTCGTGACACGCATCGTGCAAGACGGCGAGACGGTAAAGGAATTTCCCGTACAGATACTGAAGCAGAGCATAGTGAGGAACCCTATCGCGCTCAAGCAGATGCAGAACATGCTCGTGGAGGTTGTAGAAAAAGGGTTGGGCAAGCCTGCCGGTTCCAAATCATTCCTCGTAGCAGGCAAGACAGGCACGGCTCAGATGGCAAGTGGCGGTGGATACACAAAGGGTGTAACCCACTACTATCTAAGTTTTGCAGGATACTTTCCAGCCAACGACCCACGCTATACGTGCATAGTGTGCATACAGAAAGCTGGTCTTCCGGCTTCAGGCGGACAGATGAGCGGTCACGTTTTCCATGAGATTGCCGAGGGAATAATGGCCAAAGACATATACTACAACGCCAAGGGAGCACATGATGCCGACTATACGAAGATTCCCGACACGAAAGCCGGCAACCTGCAGGCAGCGGACTATGTACTAACAAGGCTCGGCTATGACGTAGAAGGCGGTTGGAAAGGCACTCGCAGTGAGGGCACGCCAATATGGGGTGTGGTAGAACGCAAAAGCACAAAGGCTCAGTTGGTACGCTCAAAAGGGCGCAGTCGTCACCACATGCCTGACGTGCGCGGTATGGGAGCACGCGATGCCGTATATATCATCGAGAACAGAGGAGCGAAGGTTATAATCGAAGGCACTGGCAAAGTGCGGCGACAGAGCAAGCCAGCCGGTTCGGTAATAAAGTCAGGAGAGATAATCACGCTGTATCTAACGTAACGGGTTGCGCACACAAGTCATGAGCGATTAGAGACTTTCTCGCGCACTCACAGACTGAAAGTAATAAACGATTAGTTATAAGTTGCAGAATATTCGAAACAGAATTACGGTGGCAACTAATAGAACCCACCTAAATACGATAAGAAGATGGTACTGAAAGAACTGATATCAAAGATAAAGCCGCTCAGCATTGAAGGCAGCACAGAAGTCAGCATCACTGGCGTTGAGATTGACTCACGCAAGGTGAAGGCAGGAACCATGTTCGTAGCCATGCGTGGTACGCAGGTTGATGGACATCAGTTTATACCGAAGGCAGAGGAACTTGGAGCTACGGCAGTACTTTGCGAAAAGATTCCTGAGCAGAAGAAGGCTGGTGTGACCTACGTCATGGTAAAGGACTGTGAAGACTGCGTGGGTATCGTTGCCACGACTTTTTATGGCAACCCGACGAAAAAGCTGCAACTTGTGGGAGTAACAGGCACTAACGGCAAGACCACTATTGCCACGCTACTCTACAATATGTTTCGCAAGATGGGGCATAAATGCGGACTGCTCTCTACCGTCTGCAACTATATCGAAGACGAGGCCGTGCCTGCAAGCCACACGACGCCCGACCCAATAGAGCTCAACCAGTTGCTAAGCCGCATGTTAGAGGCTGGTTGCGAATATGCTTTCATGGAGTGTTCAAGCCATGCCATTGCTCAGAAACGAATCGGCGGACTGACTTTCCGTGGTGGTATCTTCACCAATCTTACGCGCGATCATCTCGACTATCACAAGACATTTGAGAACTATCGCGATGCAAAGAAGCTCTTCTTTGACAACCTGCCCAAGACCGCCTTTGCCATAACCAACGCTGATGACAAGAACGGCATGGTGATGACGCAGAACACCAAGGCCACGGTCAAGACTTACTCAACGCGTTCCATGGCCGATTTCACGGCACACATCATAGAATGTCACTTCGAGGGTATGTACCTTGAGATGGACGGCAGGGAAGTAGGTGTGCAGTTTATCGGTAAATTCAACGTCAGCAACCTGCTGGCAGTATATGGTGCAGCACGTATGCTGGGCAAGCAACCAGACGACATACTCGTTGTGATGAGCACGCTGCGCAGCGTAGCAGGACGATTAGAGCCGATACAATCACCTGACGGTGTGACGGGAATCGTAGATTACGCCCATACGCCTGACGCACTGGAGAATGTGCTGAAAGCAATACATGAGGTGCTCAACGGCAAGGGCAAGGTGATAACAGTATGCGGAGCTGGTGGCAACCGCGACAAGGGCAAGCGTCCGCTCATGGCGCAAGAGGCTGTCAAGCAGAGCGACCGCGTCATAATAACAAGCGACAACCCGCGTTTTGAGGAGCCACAGGATATCATCAACGACATGCTTGCCGGTCTCTCAGCACAGCAGAAGAAGAAGGTTGTCAGCATCGTTGACCGACGCGAAGCCATCAAGACCGCTGTAATGCTGGCAGAGAAAGGCGACGTGATACTCGTGGCAGGAAAGGGCCATGAAGACTATCAGGACGTAAAGGGCGTAAAGCATCACTTCGATGACCGCGAGGAACTGCGCAAGGCGTTCGGTGAGTAATTCCGGATTATCGGCGACACCCCTGAACGACAGCGTTGCCATCATTATGTAATCCCTACCCGATTACACTGCAATAGCTATCTGATTACACTCTAATCAGCACCTGATTACACTGCAATCGCAATGCGATTACAACATAAAGAAAATCAGAAACTTATAATATACAACTGACAACTTATGTTATATTATCTTTTCAGATTCTTAGAACAATGGAACATCCCCGGTTCGGGCATGTGGAGTTACATCTCTTTCCGCTCGATATTGGCACTGGTATTGTCCCTCATAATCTCCGTATGGTTTGGTGAATACTTTATCAAATGGATGCGCAAGAATGGCGGTACGGAAACTCAGCGCGACCGCAGCATCGACCCTTACGGCGTAGAGAAGAGGGGAGTGCCCACAATGGGCGGTGTCATCATCATCGTGGCAACGATAGTGCCGTGTCTGCTCTTTGGCCGACTGCGCAACATCTACATGCTGCTGATGATATTCACCACGCTGTGGCTCGGTGCCATAGGTTTCGCTGATGACTACATAAAGCTGAAGATAACCAAGGACGGTCTGCGCCCAATCTACAAACTCGCGGGTCAGGCCGCACTGGGTCTCATCGTCGGACTGACGCTGTGGCTCTCGCCTGATGCCGTGATGCGCGAGAATGTCAGCGTAAAGAAGTCGCCTACGCAGGAAGTGGTCATATACAAGAGTGCCCCCGTAAAATCAACCACGACGACCATTCCGTTCGTAAAAAACAACAACCTGAACTACACCGACGTATTCTTCTCATGGCTCGGTGAGAACCGTGCGGCTGCAGGATGGATTTTCTTCGTACTGCTCACCACGTTTGTAGTCATGGCCGTCAGCAACGGCAGCAACCTCAACGATGGCATGGACGGAATGTGTGCCGGCAACTCTGCCATCATGTGCATAGCTCTGGGCATACTGGCTTATGTGTCAAGCCACATCGGTTTTGCATCATACTTCAACATAATGTATATTCCTCAGTCTGAGGAACTGGTGATATTCCTCAGCGCTTTCGTTGGCGCACTAATAGGTTTCCTTTGGTACAATGCCTATCCAGCACAGATATTCATGGGCGACACCGGTTCTCTGGCTATCGGAGGCATCATAGCAGTAATAGCAGTAATAATCCACAAGGAGTTGCTCATTCCTATCATCTGCTTCGTATTCCTCATGGAGAGCATCTCGGTGATGATGCAGGTGCATGTGGCTAAGCAGGGCAACAAGCGAGGAAAGAAGTGGCGTGTATTCAAGCGCGCACCTATTCATGACACATTCCGCGTAGCACCCGGACAGTTGGCAGAAGACGTAAAGGTACTTATCAACAAGCCACGCGGTTGCTGGCTGGAGTCGAAAATCACCACACGCTTCTGGATTGTCACCATTGGCATGGCAGCATTGGCCATAATAACGCTGAAAGTCAGGTAAAGGAAAGGAGAGTATATGAAATTAGTAATTCTCGGAGCAGGAGAGAGCGGTGTAGGCACCGCTATCCTGGCAAAGAAACAGGGATACGACGTATTCGTATCAGACATGGGTCAGATTAAGCCTAAGTATAAGAAACAGCTTGACGACGAGGGCATACGCTGGGAAGAAGGACAGCATACTGCCGAGGAAATCCTCGCTGCCGACGAGGTAGTGAAGAGCCCTGGTATTCCTGACACCGCGCCAATAATTCAGGCTCTGATTAAGCAAGGTACTCCGATACTTGCCGAACTGGAGTTTGCAAAGCGCTACAGCAAGGGCAAGACCATCTGCATCACTGGTTCCAACGGCAAGACCACTACCACCTCTCTGATATACTATATCATGAAGAAGTGGGGCATTGACGTAGGATTGGCTGGCAACATAGGTCGCTCCTACGCCCTGCAGGTAGCCACGCAGGACCACGAATGGTACGTACTTGAAATCAGTTCGTTCCAGCTCGACAATATGTTCGATTTCCGCGCTGATGTATCCGTGCTGATGAATATCACGCCTGACCACCTTGACCGCTATGAGTTCGAGATGCAGAACTATGTCGATTCAAAGATGCGCATAATACAAAATCAGACACCAAAGGACACCTTCGTATATTGGTCTGACGATGAATATATCAACGCCGAACTGCAAAAGCGCATTGATGGCTATGCGCCAAAGCCTACACCGTCAAGCCGTCCGGCAGTTATGGGAAGTCCTACGCTTGAAGCATTCAGCGATGCCGACATCGACCCTGACAGCACTTTCCCACTGCCTGGCAAGCATAATCAGCGCAACATGATGGCCGCACGTGCGGCGGTGCGCGCTGCCATGGCTAAGATGGAACTCACATCAGGCGAGCAGGAACGTATGGAGAAAATTCTGACACAGTGTCTTGAAGACTTCCCCGGTGTCGAACACCGTCTGGAGAAGGTAATAGAAAAAGACGGTGTACTTTGGATTAACGACTCTAAAGCCACCAACGTGGATGCCTGCCACGTGGCACTTGAAGCCATGTCACGCCCTACCATACTGATAGTGGGTGGCAAAGACAAGGGAAACGACTATAACGACATAACTGATTTGGTAAAGGAGAAATGTCGAGCAGTGGTATATATGGGTGTTGATAACGCAAAACTTCACGAGGCATTTGATAATCTCGGACTTCCCGTGGCTGATACTCACTCGATGAAAGACTGCGTGGAAGCATGTCGCAAGTTTGCCAAGCCTGGCGACGTAGTACTGCTTTCACCATGCTGTGCAAGCTTCGACTTGTTCAAAAACATGGAAGACCGCGGTGAGCAATTCAAGGCTCTGGCCAAGGAATAACAACAAATGGAAAAGTTTAAGAAACTACAACATATCTTCAAAGGCGACCGCATCATCTGGATTGTGTTCTTCCTGCTGTGCGTAGTGAGCGTCATCGAGGTATATTCCTCGTCGGCTCGTCTTGGCTATCGCAGTGGCAACTATTGGTGGGCTCCTACCTATCACACCGTGCTGCTGTTGGTAGGCATCTTCTTTATGGTTGTAACGCTTAACATTCCATGCCGCTATTTCAAGGTGATAACACCAATAATGTTCCTGCTTTCGATAGTACTGCTGGTACTCGTTTACTTCATCGGCACTAAAGAGAATGACGCTGCACGATGGATACGGCTCGGTTTCATTCCGCTGCAGCCGTCAGAGATTGCCAAGGGTACACTGGTATTAACCACAGCTCATATACTTAGTCAGTTACAAACACCCGACGGAGTGTCTAACAGTGCTTTCAAATATATAATCATCACGAGTTCCATACTCATCGGACTGGTATTCCCCGAGAACTTCTCTACTGCGGCACTAATGGGCATAGTGGTATTCATAATGATGTTTATCGGGAGGGTTTCCATAAAGCAACTGTTCGGACTGACGGCCTTCGTCATCGTCACTGGAGCCATAGTGACTTCACTCGTCATGCTTGTCGGCAAGTCAAGTGCTGAGCGCACCATAACGACTAACGTACAAAAAACAGACGGTCAGGAATATGCCGCAGCCAATGCCGCAAAAGAAGATGGCACGAAAGTAATAAAACGCGGTGGCATCCTACACCGTATGGATTTATGGAAAGACCGCATAGAGACATTTCTCAACACCGAAAAAGTGCCACCCGAAGAATACGACATGGAGAAACACGAGCAGGAAGCTCGCGCCTACATAGCCATAGCATCAAGCGATATAGTAGGCAGAGGTCCCGGACGTTCAGTACAACGCGACTTGTTGCCACTGGCATTCTCTGATTTCATCTATGCCATCATATTCGAGGAATTCGGACTTTTCGGGGCTACGGTGGTAGCATTCCTGTATATCGTGTTGCTTTTCCGCACGGGCATCATTGCCCATCAGTGCGAGAACACTTTTCCTGCACTGCTCGCCATGGGACTGGCACTGATGATAGTAGTGCAGGCTCTGTTCAACATGGCTGTGGCCGTAGGCCTTGCGCCTGTCACCGGACAACCCCTACCCTTCATCAGCAAGGGCGGCACTTCGTGCATCATCAACTGTATATATATAGGAGTGATACTCAGTGTCAGTCGCACTGCAAAGAAAAGAATGAAAAAAGCAACAGCATAATAAAGACCTGGAAATAACATAAATTAGCCATGAGAATAATCATAAGCGGAGGAGGCACGGGAGGTCATATCTTCCCTGCCATCAGTATAGCAAACGCCTTGAGGGCAAAAGACCCCAAGACTGAAATACTCTTCATCGGTGCCAACGGCAGGATGGAGATGACACGCGTACCAGAAGCTGGCTACGACATAAAAGGATTGCCCGTACGCGGACTGATACGCCCACTGTGGAGTCCGAAGAACATTAGCGTAATGATTGATTTCTTCAAGAGCAAATGGCTCGTAAAGAAAATCATCAAGGACTTCAAACCGCAGGTAGCCGTTGGCGTTGGTGGATATGCCTCTGCTCCTACACTTAATGCTGCTGCTGACATGGGAATACCATGCCTGATACAAGAGCAGAACTCCTATGCAGGAGTAACCAACAAGTCATTGGCTAAGCGTGCGAAGAAGATTTGCGTGGCTTACGACGGAATGGAGCGTTTCTTCCCGGCTGACCGCATTATCAAGACGGGAAATCCAGTAAGACAGTCATTGATGGCTAATGACATGACACGCGCTGAAGCACGACGAAACATGGGACTGCGTGAGGATTTACCCACGATTCTTGTCATCGGTGGGTCGCTCGGCGCACGCACTATCAACAATGCCATCGCCTCAGGACTGCAACGTTTCGACGAAAGAAACGTACAGGTGATTTGGCAAACGGGTAAATTCTATGCTGATGAGTGTATAGCAAAGGCAAAGGCAAGTGGCACACAGTTAGTACATCCGCAGGCTTTTATAAGCGATATGGCAATGGCATATAAGGCTGCCGACATCGTTATAAGCCGTGCTGGTGCCTCATCTATCAGCGAATTGTGTCTGCTTGGAAAGGCATCTGTACTCGTACCCTCACCAAATGTAGCAGAAGACCACCAAACGAAAAACGCACGGGCATTGTCAGACAAGGGTGCTGCGCTCTTCATTCCTGACGCAATGGCAGAGAAAACACTCGTGGAAGAAGCCATAGCACTGGTATCTGACCCTGCCACTGTAACGAAACTTGAGGTAGAGGTATCGAAACTCGCACTTCCCGACTCGGCTGACATCATTGCCGATGAAGTGATAAAACTGGTTCAAAACCAATAAAAGACTTTTAGTAAGCGACGATATCATTGTCACCACACAGAGTATAAAACTTCATAGTAAGCGACGATAACATCATCGAACAACGCAATAATACGAACAAAAAGTGAAAGCAGTCTATTTCATAGGTGCCGGTGGCATAGGCATGAGCGCCATAGCACGTTATTACATAAACAAAGGATTGGTGGTGGCTGGTTACGACAAGACACCATCAAAGCTCACACGTCAGCTCGAAGAAGAGGGGATGCTGATACACTATGAGGACAATGTAACACTCATTCCCGAGGAGTGTCGCAACGCAGAAGACACTCTCGTGGTATATACACCTGCTATACCCGATGAGCATACTGAACTGCAGTTCTTCCGCAATGGTGGTTTCAACATACAGAAACGTGCTCAAGTGCTTGGCACCCTGACACGAGAACATAAAGGTCTCTGCGTGGCTGGCACGCATGGTAAGACAACCACGTCGGCTATGTGCGCACACATCATGCATCAATCAGCACAGGATTGCAATGCTTTCCTCGGTGGCATAACGAAGAATTATGGCACAAACTATATTCTCAGCAACAAGTCTGATTATGTAGTAATCGAGGCAGATGAGTTCGATCGCAGTTTCCACTGGCTTAGACCTTGGATTAGTGTCATCACTTCGAGTGACCCCGACCATCTCGACATATACAAAACAAAGGAGGCCTATCTCGAATCTTTCCGTCACTATACCACTCTCATACAACCAGGAGGCGCTCTTATCATCCACACAGGACTGGAGATGAAGGCTGACGCAGCTGAGGGCGTACGCACTTATACCTACGGCATAGACGAAGGAGACTTCCATGCCGCGAATATAAAAATCGAAGGAGGAGAAATCACATTTGACCTGATTTCACCTATAGAGAACGTAGAAGGCATACGCCTTGGTCAGCCAGTACCAATCAATATAGACAACGGAATCGGTGCAATGGCAATGGCACAGCTTAGCGGTTGCAATGCCGACGAACTGCGAAAGGGCATGGAGACATACAAGGGCGTTGACCGACGTTTCGACTTTTCTTTGCGCGATAGTCGCCACGTTGTACTCTCTGACTATGCTCACCACCCGAAAGAGATATTCCAAAGCGCACGCAGTATGCGTCAGGTCTATCACGACCGACATATCACGGCTATATTCCAGCCACACCTCTACACTCGCACTCGCGACTTCTACAAGGATTTCGCAGATGCCTTGTCGCAACTTGACGAGGTAATACTCACTGACATATACCCTGCCCGCGAACTGCCTATCGAGGGTGTAACGTCAAAACTGATATACGACAACCTTGCACCTGGGGTGAAGAAGCAGATGATAAAGAAGGATGAAGTGCTTGACTTTGTGCGCTCACGCGATTTCGATGTACTGATAATCCTTGGAGCTGGCGACTTAGACAACTACGTATCGGAAATAACTGAGATAATAAAAAATAAGTAATTGCATCTTGAACTGAACATAAACTGGAAGAAAACGGCACTGATAACAGCCGACATCGTGCTCGCAGCATATCTGCTGCTGGCTTGTCTGTCGTGGCATAAGCCTGAAGCTCCTACCACGAAATGCAACCGTGTATTCATCAACATTGCTGACGAAAACGAGAATGGTTTTCTCAAGTCTGCTGACGTGAAGAAGGTGCTTGAAACAAACCGCATCTTTCCATTATCAAAACAGTTTAACGAATTCAGCGTACGCGATATTGAAAAGCGACTTCGACAGATGCCTTTCGTAAAAACTGCGCAGTGTTATGCCACGCAACAAGGATACATATACGTAATCGTTACACAGCGTACGCCCGTATTAAGGGTAAAGGCTTCCTCCGGCGATGACTACTATATCGATGATAACGGAGGCATTATGCCTAACTCGGAATATACGAGTGACATGATAATCGCTACGGGAGATTTCAACCGAATGTATGCTACGCAATATCTATATTACCTTGCACGCTGGTTTATGAATGACGACCTATGGCGTAATCAGATAGAACAAATCAACATACTGCAGGACAAGACCATAGAAATAATACCACGCGTGGGTGACCATATCATAACACTTGGCGAACTACCCAATGACACCAATGCGCAGAAACGCGAGAAGTTGATAACAGATTTTGCAGCAAAGCAGATGCATCGACTTGAACTCTTCTACAGAAACGGTTTGTGTCATGCCGGTTGGAGGAAATACGACAGGATTTCACTGGAATTCAATAATCAGATAGTCTGTCGGAAACGCAGTAACAAACCCGAGGAGACAAAGGAAAATACTGATGTTAAAGAGAAAGAAAGCTCAATAAAAGAAGAAGAGAAGAAGGACGAGAAGAAAGAACAAACGCAAAGTCCGAAAAAGAACGCAGGAGAGGCAACTACAGATAAAAACAAACAGAAAACATCGTAAACTACTATAAGATATGGCAGCAAAGAACTTCATCGTAGCCATTGAACTTGGCTCGACAAAGATCACCGGCATTGCCGGACAGAAGAAGCCTGACGGCAGCATCTCCGTACTCGCCGTCGTACGCGAGGATGCTACACAGTGCATACGCAAGGGCGTGGTGTACAATATCGACAAGACGGTGCAGTGCATAACCAACATCGTACAACACCTCCGTACACAGCTGCATACCGGCATAAAACACGTTTACGTAGGTGTAGGCGGGCAGTCTATCCACTCAGAGCGCAATATTATGGTGCGCGACCTTACCGATGGTGCCAGCGTAAGTTCTGACCTCGTAGATGATATGATGGATGCCAACAGCGCATTGGAGTATCCGGAAATGGAAATACTCGATGTCATACCTCAAGAGTATCGCGCCGACTCCCTACTTCAGATAGACCCTGTAGGCATACAATGCTCACATCTTGAGGGATTGTATCTCAACATACTACAGAACCGCAGACACTATAATAAGCTCAACATGTGTTTTGAGCACGCTGGGGTAAAGATTGCAGAACTGTATCTTGCTCCATTCGCCTTGGCTGACGCTGTACTCACAGCAGTAGAGAAGCGAAGCGGATGCGTGCTTATAGATCTTGGTGCCGATACCACGACCGTAATGGTATATTATAAAGACATCGTGCGCCATATTGCCGTCATACCACTTGGTGCAGGTAATATCACGAAGGACATCTGCTCACTGCCAGTAGAAGAAAGCGAAGCTGAGAAACTGAAGTTGAAGTATGCTTCAGCATATACCGCCGTAGAAGACATCGACACTTCTATGAAATATGAAATCGATTCCGAACGCATAATTGACAGTTCTCGTTTCATCGAACTTGTAGAGGCTCGCGTATATGAAATAATTGCTAACGCATGGAACCAAGTACCATCAGAATTCAGCGAACGTCTCATGGGTGGCATCATTCTGACTGGCGGTGGTTCAAACTTGAAGAACATTGACATTGCTTTCCGTAAGCAAACTAACGTAGAGAAAGTGCGCATTGCCAACTTCGTGACTTACACTATCGTATCCAACAACAGCGAGGTAAATGCTCACGATGGAACTATGAACACGGCAATAGGACTGCTTGCCAAGGGCGACCAAAACTGCTGGCAGCCAGAAGAAACCCGCACACGCGGTATATTTGAAGATAACAGTACTACATCTACTGAGCAATCACAAACAGAAGAGATTGAGACACGCGACATAAACGACCTTCCGCCAGGCGTGATACTCACTGCTGCAGAGAAGGCTGCCGCAGAGAAGAAGATAGCAGAGGCGAAAGCCAAGGAAGAAGCTGAGAAGGCAGCACAAGAGCAAGCAAGAGCCGAAGAGGAGGCGCGTGCAAAAGCCGAGGCTGATAAAAACCAGAAACAGGGCAAAGGCATTATGGCACGCGTAATAAAATTCTTCGCCGACGTAACAAAGCCCGATGAAGAATAGCACTTTGCACGACAAAGAGTAGTAATAACAGCTAATAAGAAAATCAACAATAATGGAAGACAATAATAATGGCATACTGAACGCTTTCGGTCCTGTCCCACAGGAGAAGAGCATCATAAAGGTAATAGGTGTAGGCGGTGGCGGCGGCAATGCTGTGAACCACATGTACCGCGAAGGAATACACGATGTAACCTTCATGGTCTGCAATACCGACGCTCAAGCCCTCAATGATTCCCCAGTGCCGGTGCATCTGCAACTCGGTCACGAAGGACTTGGTGCTGGCAACGACCCTGCCAAGGCTCGCGAATCAGCGGAAGAGACGATAGAGGAAATCCGCAACCAACTCAACGACGGCACTCGCATGGCCTTCATCACCGCCGGTATGGGTGGTGGTACAGGTACGGGTGCTGGTCCGATAGTAGCACGCGAATCTAAGAACATGGGCATACTCACCGTAGGTATCGTCACGATACCTTTCCGCTTCGAGGGTACGGTGAAGATAAACCAGGCTCTTGACGGTGTGGAGGAGATGGCAAAGAACGTTGACGCGCTACTCGTTGTGAACAACGAGCGCCTCTGCCAGATATACAGTGACCTGTCAGTAATCAACGCTTTCGCAAAGGCAGACAACACACTGTCAGTAGCAGCGAAGAGTATTTCAGAGATAATCACCGTACATGGTCTCATAAACCTTGACTTCAACGATGTGAAATCAGTGCTCAAGGATGGTGGTGTGGCTATCATGTCAACGGGCTATGGCGAAGGCGAAGGCCGCGTGAAGATGGCTATTAACGATGCGTTGAACTCTCCCCTGCTCAACGACAACGACATCTTCAATTCAAAGAAGTTGCTCATCTTCATATCATTCTACACCGATGACCCGAACAAAGGTCTGATGATGGACGAGATGAACGACATACGTGAATTCACAAACCGCTTTGCGGAAGGCTATCACCTTAAATGGGGACTTGCCATTGACCCTACGCTTGGAGATAGAATCAAGGTCACGATACTCGCAACAGGCTTCGGTCTTGCCGACATAGACGACGAACTTGCGGGGCGCGCCAACCAACAAACGATTGATCAGCGCATAAAGGATGCGGAAGATGCAGAGATACAAGCCAAGAAGGAAGCACGCCAAAGGCAGTATTACGGTCCTGACGGCAAGAGTGCCTTGCAGAAGCGCAGACCATACGTATATTACTTTGCTGCCAACGACCTTGACAACGAGGACTTGATACTAGCCGTAGAAAACAGTCCTACGATTAGCCGTACGCGCTCATCGCTTGAGAACATCTCACGATTGTCATACGACTACAAGGGCAAGGATGCCTCTGCTGACAAGCAACGCAACGATATGCCTATAAGCAACATTATATCATTCGGATAATTCTTGCATGGATTGGCAGTCTCTAATATCAAACAAACGCCTCGGGCAGGAGCTGCGACACACGGAGCGCCACGACGAGCGCACGGAGTTTAAGCGCGACTACGACCGCTTGATTTTCTCTGCGCCGTTTCGTCGGCTGCAAAACAAGACCCAGGTCTTTCCGCTTCCCGGTTCCATTTTCGTACACAACCGCCTCACACATTCGCTTGAGGTGGCCAGTGTTGGTATGTCGCTCGGCAGCGATGTGGCGCGTGACATCATACGGCGCACCCCATCATACGCAGGCACGCTGATTGAAGAACTGGGTACCATAGTCTCGTCAGCATGTCTGGCTCACGACCTTGGCAATCCGCCATTCGGCCATTCCGGAGAAAAAGCAATACAGACCTTCTTTACCGAGGGCAACGGTTGCAGACTGAAAAAAGACATCTCGCCCGAACTGTGGAACGACATAACGCACTTTGAGGGTAATGCCAATGCCTTTCGCCTGCTCACACATCGTTACAACGGTCGCCGCGAGGGAGGTTTCGTTATGACATATTCCATGCTGGCAAGCATAGTGAAATATCCTTTTGCCTCGTTCTATTCAGGTTCTGATGTAGTAGGAGGAAAAGAGAAATTCGGTTTCTTCACCACTGAGAGTGACACCTTCCAGCGCATAGCCGACGACCTCGGCATGAAACGATTGTCAGCTGACGGCGAGCCATTGCACTACGCACGCCACCCTTTGGTGTACCTTGTAGAGGCGGCGGATGATATATGCTACGAGATAATGGATATAGAGGATGCCCACAAGCTGAAACTTATCTCGTTTGAACAGACACGCGACCTGTTTCTCAGTTTCTTTGACTCAAAGACTCAACAGAGCATACTCAATCGCATAAAAGCTGAAAAAATCACTGACCGCAACGAGCAAGTGGTGTATATGCGTGCCTGCGTCATCGGCAAGCTTGAGAATGAATGTGTAGATGCTTTCCTGCGAAATGAAGAACAGATACTGAATGGTACCTTCCAGGGCAGCCTCATCAAATACATCAATCCGCTGCAGCGCGAGGCATACAAGCGTTGCACTGACGTTGCCTTCGGCAGCATCTACCATTCCAAACCCGTGCTTGACATAGAGTTGGGCGGTTACAAAATCATGGAGACCCTGCTTGACCAGATGACTGAAGCCATCATCAACCCCGACCGCTTCTATTCTCAGCAACTGCTGCATCGCGTCAGCAGCCAATATGAGATATACTCTCCGTCAATAGAGACACGTATCATGGCTATGCTCGACTTCATCTCGGGCATGACCGATGTGTTTGCCCTCGACTTCTACCAGAAAATCAACGGCACATCATTGCCCATCGTATAACCACATCATGCCCTTCGGACTACCGACAGGGCTCTTTTCATCTAATAAATGACAGTAGTATGGTATTAAACTACATCTTTGTGGCTTTCTTCGTGATAGCCTTCGTTATCGGTCTCGTAAAACTCATTTTCATGGGCGACACCGAAGTATTCCCTGCCATGATGAACTCCACCTTCGACACGTCGAAGACTGCTTTTGAAATATCACTGGGGCTTACGGGCGTATTGGCGCTTTGGCTCGGTATAATGAAGATTGGTGAGAAAGGCGGAGTAGTGAATTTCATAGCGCGACTGCTTTCTCCTATCTTCACGAAATTGTTTCCTGACATTCCGAAGGGACACCCCGTAACGGGCAGCATATTCATGAACATTGCAGCCAATATGCTCGGTCTTGACAATGCCGCCACGCCGCTCGGACTAAAAGCCATGGAGCAGATGCAGGAGCTGAACAGCAAGAATGTGGACAGCATGAAGCAAGACAAGGAGACTACGACGCGCCTGAAATCAACGGCTACGAACCCCATGATTATGTTCTTAGTGCTCAACACCTCCGGCCTAACGCTCATACCCGTCAGCATCATGGTGTATCGTGCGCAGATGGGAGCCGCGCAACCCTCTGACATATTCATCCCAATACTCCTGGCTACGTTCTTCTCTACACTGGCTGGTATCATCGTTACGAGCCTGTACCAGCGTATCAATCTCATCAACAAGACCATATTGCTGACATTGGGCGGTGCATGTCTGGCCGTTGCGGCAATCATCTGGGGATTTACGCAGATGGATAAGGAAATGATGAACACCGTATCCACTTCCGTAGCCAACATACTGCTGATGACTATCATCGTGGGTTTCATACTTGCCGGTGTAAGAAAGAAGGTCAACGTATATGATGCTTTCATCGAGGGAGCAAAGGATGGATTTACCACGGCCGTGCGCATCATTCCGTATCTTGTAGCAATACTCGTAGGCATAGGCGTATTCCGCGCTTCGGGTGCTATGGATGCTTTGATAGGAGGCATCAAGTGGTGCGTAGAGATATGCGGCATCAACGCTGATTTCGTAGAAGCACTGCCTACGGCTCTGATGAAGCCTCTGTCGGGAAGCGGTGCGCGAGGCATGATGGTTGACGCCATGACCACATACGGTGCCGATTCTTTCGTAGGCCGCTTGTCGTGCATCTTCCAAGGCAGCACAGACACTACATTCTATATCCTGGCCGTATATTTCGGCAGCGTAGGCATACGCTACACCCGTCACGCCGTGGCTTGCGGACTGCTTGCCGACTTGGCAGGCATACTATCAGGCATTGCCATCTGCTATATGTTCTTCGGATAACGACAGGACAGGATATCAGAAAGAATAAACGACTGAAGGTATAAAGATTTAAGAGATATCATACGACAATACAATGAAGAAATACATACTCTGCATATCACTGCTGGCTGCACTGTCAATGGGTGCCACGGCTGGCAAAAATGGTGGTCTGAAGAGCCACTTGGTGGAAGTAGGCAAGGGCTACAGCCAGACTTCTGTCAATACGGCAGTATTCCGCACGAACTCCATAGTGACACACGGCAACGAGCAATATATCAGCTACTACGATGGCGACGGCTACCTGACACTGGGCAAACGCCGTCTGGGCAGCGAGGAATGGCTGATAGAAAGGTCTATGTATAAGGGCAAGGTGACCGACGGCCATAATATAATCAGTATGGCAGTCGATGGCGATGGCTACGTACACGTGGCTTTCGACCACCACGGCAACCGCCTCAACTACTGTCGTGGCATAGAGCCCGGCTCGCTGAAGTTAGGCGGTAAGATACTCATGACTGCCTTTGATGAGAATAACGTGACTTATCCTGAATTCTATTCGATGAAAGATGGCAGTCTGCTGTTTGTATATCGCTCTGGCAGTTCGGGGCGTGGCAATCTGGTAATGAACCGCTATTCGCTGGAGACCCGTACATGGGAGCGCGTGCATAACGTATTGATTGACGGCGAAGACAAGCGCAATGCCTACTGGCAGCTGTACGTTGACGAGAGCGGTGTGATACACCTGTCGTGGGTATGGCGCGAGACATGGAAGGTTGAGACAAACCACGACCTGTGTTATGCGAAGTCAGAAGACGGCGGACGCACATGGAAGAAATCAAACGGAGAGCCATACATCCTGCCTATCACACAGAACAACGCCGAGTATGCCGCCTACATACCGCAGGGCTATGAGCTAATCAACCAGACGAGCATGAGCACTGACAAGGATGGTCACCCATATATTGCAACCTATTGGCGCTCAGGTAACAGCGACATACCACAGTATCGCCTTGTATGGCACGACGGGCTGCAGTGGCACGAAGAGCAGGTTTCCGACCGTAAGACACCATTTACGCTCAAGGGTGGCGGCACAAAGATGATACCTATAGCGCGCCCTCGCATCGTGACCGATGGCAAACGCGCATGGTATATCGTAAGAGATGAGGAACGAGGCAGTAAGGTTTCAGTATATTACAAGAAGAATATCAACAAGAGAAAGCCATGGGTTTTGTCTGACATCACCGACTTTCCTGTCAATGCGTGGGAGCCGAGTTATGACACGGAATTATGGAAGTTACAGAAGAAACTCCACATCTTCGTGCAGGACACGCATCAGGGTGACGGTGAAAAAACCGTGAAGTCGGAGCCTACTTCCGTTTACGTATTAGAGTTAGAGAAATAATATCGTAAAGCACTGGCTGTCAGCCTGATTTGCAAGAACTATCCTATCGTGTTGTAATCGCTACCTGATTACATAACAAAAGCTATCTGATTACATGGTAATCGCAATGCGATTGCACAGTAATCAGATAGCTTTTATTTTTATATCTCTGCGTGATTATTTCGTAATGCCAACGAGCTCAACCGTAAAGATAAGGGTAGCGTATGGAGGAATGTTCTGTCCCATGCCGCGCTCGCCGTAGCCGAGGTTATAAGGAATGTAGAATTCGAACTTTGAACCTACAGGCATCAGTTGCAGACCTTCTGTCCAACCCTTGATTACCTGGTTGCACTTGAATTTCGTAGTGTTAGGTGTACGCTTATAGCTTGAGTCAAACACTGTGCCGTCGATGAGGTGACCTTCATACTTCACCTCTACCTCCTGATCTGCCTTCGGACGCTCACCCGTACCCATGGTGATGACCTTATACTGCAGACCAGAAGCCGTAGTTACCACACCTGGCTTGTTCTTATTCTCTGCAAGCCAGTCAGCGCCTTCCTTCTGTGCCAACTCCGTTTTCACCTTACGAACATAGTTCATCGTCTCGCCAAAATACTTGTCGGCTGCATCCATCTTGAATTTCGTAGTATCTTTATTCAGGGCAGCAATGAAACCCTCATAAAAAAGGTCGGCATCCATTGCATAACCAGTACCTTTCAGTTCCTTGCTCATGCCCTCAATCATGCGGTTCTGAATCATATAGCTGACCTGAGCACCTGCAGCGCGAGCCGTGAAGTGTGGGTCATTAAGCTGCTTGCGCGCATCTTTCAGTCCCTCTATGAAGTCAGCCATATAAGCCTCATCGAAGTCCCAGTTCTGCTGCAGGAAAGGAATCAATCCGTTTGTATTGGCATATCCGGCAGCATAGCTTATGGAGTCGTTGCCATTATTGAGAACTGAGGTTTTTCCCTGACCCTGCTGAGTCTGTGTGGTAGCAGCCGTTGTTGCATCTACCTTGTCTTTCTTTGGCTTCGCTGTCATGCCAGCGGTGAGCATGGCAAGAGCAGCAAACATAACAATCTTCTTCATTTTAGTAAATGTTTATTAAGAAAACACTATCTTATTCCTTGCCACTAATGACAACCGGAATAAGATAGTGAGGTTATTTATTGCGTTATTACTTAATCTTCACAAGCTCGATTGTGAACACGAGAGTAGAGAATGGCTTGATAGCCTGCCCCTGTGCGCGCTCGCCGTAAGCCAACTGCTGAGGGATATAAACCTCCCACTTAGAGCCTTCTGGCATGTGTGTCAAGGCATCTGTCCAACCCTTGATTACCTGGTTACACTTCATTGTAACAGGTTCGCCACGCTTATAGCTTGAGTCAAACACCTGACCGTCGATGGTCTTGCCCTCATAGTGAACCATAACTGTTGACGTATCAGCAGGAACGGCACCGGTACCAGCCTTTACGACCTTATACTGTACGCCGCTTGGCAATGTCACAACACCTGCCTTCTTCTTGTTGGCAGCAAGGTACTCCTCGTTCTTCTTCTTGTAGTCGCCAAACTGCTTCTCCATGTTCTTGGCCTTCAGAGTGTGCATCTTCTCCTCAACAGTAAGGCGTGCCTTCTCCATAGTCATGAGTTGCTTCTTGCCGGTAGTACCAGCCACGAAGCCTGCAAGCAGGTTCTTCAGCGAAATTGTCTGAGTAGAATCTGCACCGAAAATCTCATAGTTCAGTCCTTTAACCATCTGACCGCCTATCTGCTGACCTATCTGCACGCCAGCATAGTAAGCTGCCTTCTTCTTGTCGTCACCAGCGGTAGCACCAGCATTAAGACCTTTGATAAACTCATCGATGTAGGCTGTATCGACACCTGCACGCTCTACGAGATACTCCTTCAGACCATCGCTCTGAGTAAGACCCATAGCATAGCTCAGAGTATCTACGTCATCCTTCAAATTGGCACTCGGTGTGCCGTTACCACATGAGGTAAATGCAGCTGCGGCTACTGCCAGACATGCTGCGAATGTGAACTTCTTCATTGTTTTTATTATATTCTTTAATTACCTAACTACTTATTATGCAATATGCAATATGAATACCTGCCTCGTCTTTACTTCACTTTTATCAACTCAACATCGAATATCAGCGTAGAGTACGGAGGTATCGAACCTGCTGCTCCAGCCTCGCCGTATGCGAGATGGTAAGGTATGAAGAAACGTGTCTTGCCACCTTCCTTCATCAACTGTAGTCCTTCAGTCCATCCCTTTATCACTCCGTTAAGCGGGAATGTAGCAGTCTGACCGCGCTGCACGCTTGAATCAAACACCGTACCGTCAATCAGGAAACCCTCATAATGGCACTCTACGCTATCTGTTGCCTTTGGCGACTTGCCCGTTCCTTCTGTCAGCACCTTGTATTGCAGACCAGACGCTGTAGCAATCACACCTTCTTTCTTCGCATTCTCAGCAAGATAAGCCTCGCCTTCTGCTTTCTTCTGCTTGCCTATCTCTGCAGCACGAGCACGCTGTTCCTTCTCCTGCTCTGCAAAGAAAGCCTGTGCCAACTGCTGAGCCTCAACGTCCTTGAGTTGCGGCTTACCGGCCACGCAATCCTTGATTGCCTGTGCGAAATCGTCTAAATTCAGTTTGTCAGCACCCATGTCTTTCAGCTGACGGCCAATGCCCATACCAAGAGCATAACTTGTCTTATCCATTATTTGATTATCTTTGTTATTGTTTTTCCGTCTTTTCGTCTGACCATAAGAACCAATCCCTGCAGTTCTTAATTCTCACAGCCACTCAATCTGTTTCTACACAAAACGTTGCAAAGTTACATATTTTTTTTCAAAAAAGCATCTTTTTACATGAAAATTAACCATTTTACACCTTTTATAAACATAAAACAAGTATTTTGCTTTGTCAACTTAAAAAAAAGATGTAACTTTACCTTGTATTTCCTAACACGACGTGACTTATGGAACAGACAACAAAGAAGAAGAAGATAGTAGTACTTACTGGTGCTGGCATGTCTGTAGAAAGCGGATTGAGTACCTTCCGCGATGCAGGAGGACTGTGGGAGAACTATCCCGTGGAGCGAGTAGCCACTCACGAGGGATGGGAGGCTAACCCCAACTATGTAAATGATTTCTACAATATGCTGCGCGTAAAATACAAGGACGTACAGCCCTGCGAGGGGCATCGGCTGCTGGCTGAAATGGAGAAGGACTATGATGTCACCGTGGTGACGCAGAATGTAGATGCCTTGCACGAAGCTGCCGGCTCAACAAAGGTCATACACCTGCATGGCGAGATGATGAAGATGTGCAGCAGTCGCGACGTAGATAATCCGCGCTATCACATCACTCTGCCGCATGAAGGTTTCGGAGAAACTGGTCTTGAGGTTCCTCACGACGAGAAAGCTGACGACGGCTCTTTGCTGCGGCCGTTCATTGTATTCTTTGGCGAGAATGTGCCTAATCTCTATGACGCTGCGCAAATGGCTCAGCAGGCTGACGTGTTTGTCATTATCGGGACTTCGTTGAATGTATATCCAGCAGCAGGACTGGTGCAGTATGCGCCGCAAGGAGTACCCATATACCTTATCGACCCGAAGGATGTAGCCGCGAAATCAAACGTCATTCATATCAAGTGCGGAGCAAGCGAAGGTGTAAAAAGGCTGATTGAAGAATTAAAAAACAAAGGATAAAAAGACTGAAAACCAATGAAAATACTGATACTTAACGGTCCCAACCTCAATCTGTTGGGCAAACGAGAGCCTGGCATCTATGGTGATAGTTCATTCGAGAGTTATCTGCCTAAGCTAAAGACTCGTTATCCAAATGTTGAGTTTGACTATTACCAAAGCAACATTGAGGGTGAAATGATTGACAAACTACAGCAAACAGGCTCATACCTTGCAGAGCAGAACGGCGGCATATACGATGGCATCGTGCTAAATGCTGGAGCCTACACCCACACTTCTGTAGCACTGCATGACTGCATACGCTCGCTACAATGCCCCGTCATCGAGGTACACATAAGCAATGTGCATCAGCGTGAAGACTTCCGTCATCACTCCTATCTGTCACCTGCATGCAAGGGAGTAATATGCGGTTTCGGTCTTGATAGTTACCGATTGGCTGTAGAAGCACTCATTGAAGCGAACTAACCACATATAGACAAGAGGATTATTTCAGATGCTTATCCATAAAAGTTCTGACCTCTTGTTGCATCTGGCGATTGAAGAAGTGCTTCTCATCCCATAGTCTTGTTATAAGATTGCCATCTGCCTTCTGTGAATGCCATGCGTCACGCATGATGTCATAGCATATCTCTACACCATCCACAGGAAAGAGTTTGTCTCTCGTCCCATTGAAGAAAAGCATAGGTTTTGGACACGCCATGACTGCCACATCAGGGTAATCCATAAGGTTGCGTATGCCAGGAATAAGCATCGAGTATGCCGAGCCTCCCTTATTCTGGTTATTGTCCAGACTCATCAGGTGATCGGTATCGTTCATCCAGCATATTGCCGCACCAGCCTTGATAACATCTGTCAATGCCGTTGCCATCCAGGCACGATATGCGCCCATGGAAAATCCAAGGCATCCTAACTTCTCTTCATCAACAAATGGCAGTGAGGCAAGAAACTCTGCCGAGCGGATATCATCCCACGTTATCCACGATCCCCACGATGTTCCCATCTGTAGCAGATTGGCTGACAACGCTTGCTGAGAGTCATAGCGCACACCTTCCTCTCTACCACGATCGCCCCAGAAAAGGGCATCGGCACAAAGCACAACATAACCTGCCTTTGCCAACTCATCACCAACGAAGGTACTGTCATAGCAGGTTACCGACCATTTCATGGCATCCTGCATCACCAACGTATCGACGTCAAACGGACGTATCATCTTCTCCTTGCCTATAGAGAAGTGAGCGCCATGGTCATGAAACAATAATATCGCCGGAAGTGCTGAATTCGGTATTGCATCTGGTATCAGCAGATACGCCACTACCCTCTCCCAACGGTTTACGTTGAAACGTATCTTCTGTGCTTCGTAGCCATCACGTCGTTCACATGCAATGACTTCATACCCGTAGCCAACAGGCGCAGGCGGTGCTGTCTGCATAGTCTTAAACACCTCTGCACGCGCAGCCTTACGCCACCTTTTGAATGACATACGACCATGCTTCTTGCGCCAAGACCACGGCCATGTCAGTTCATATTTGAGTTGCTCGCAGAACATCGGCATATCATGCAGCGTTCCATATCCCATGCCAGACACGCGCGGAGGCTGCTGCACGTTTACCTGAGCCACACCTGCACAACATATCATAAAAGCTATTATAATACCTATATTTCTCATAACGCCTACAAAATTACAAAAAAACGAGAATGTACGAAAATGTTATAACGCATTTTTACCCCATAACATAACTTTTTGAAACAACCGTAACACCTTCTGACACAGAAAGACAACAATCGCCTTACACTTTAACTATAAATAAACAAACGACATGAATACTAACAGACATAAAGAACTAATGCAACGAGCCATCGAACTGAGCGTAGCCAACGTAGCAAACGGCGGTGGTCCATTCGGTGCCGTAATCGTAAAAGACGGCAAAGTGATAGCAGAAGGAGTGAACCGCGTAACGGCAAACAACGACCCCACAGCACATGCAGAAGTGACAGCCATACGTGCTGCTTGTCAGCGCATTGGCAATTTCAAACTTGACGGTTGCGAGATTTACACGTCGTGCGAGCCATGTCCTATGTGTCTGAGTGCCATTTACTGGGCGGGCATACGTCATATATATTATGGTGGAACGAAGAAAGACGCCGAACGCATTGGCTTCGGCGACAACTTCATATACGAAGAGATTGCGCGTCCTTACTCCGAGCGCTCCATCCCGACAGAACAGATGATGAATGAGGAGGCACAAGCCGCCTTTCATGCATGGGAGGAAAAAGCAGACAAGATAGAATACTAACTTCTTTTCACTTTCGTTAGAAGAACGCAATACATAAACAAGATACAAGTCAGAAGAACGCAATACAAAAACAAGACATAGGTTATAAAAGCAAAATAAAAAAACAAAAAACAGACATGGGCAATAATCTTTACATAGGCAAAACACTTGGCAGCTTTCTCATAATCCTTCTGCTTATGCCACTCGGTCACGCACTGATGGCCATAATGGAACACATATTGCAGCCCACCACTTTGCATTACACTGCCTTCGCCATGGGTTTTGCAGGCATGGTAATGGTTATCATCGGTGTATATGTCAAGGGTGACACCAAACAGACCATCTGGGGTATCACAGGAGCAATGCTCTTTTGGACGGGTTGGATAGAGTTCCTCTTCGTATATTATGCACAACGCTACGGCGTACACTGCGACTTGCAGGGCACTGGCGTAATACAGACTACCACCACTTATACCGATGGTATGATAACAGCACAGGACTATCTCATCAACGGACGTCCGCTTACAGACTACACTCGACCAGAACTTAAAGCCATTCGCGGCTCACGTCCTGAGTACCTCATCATGCCTGCAACCTTCGGTATGTGGATGACAATAATGATACTCTACATCTTCTGCACCCGAACGGGCTGCGACCTAATCAACTGGATACAGCGCCACATACTGCATACAGACAAAAACTGCATTACCATAAAGCCCATGGCACACCATTCGTCCATCGTAGTATTCATGGAATGGATTGTAATGATGTGGGGACTGTATCTCGTGCTGATGTTCTGCTACGACCCTGTATTTCTCGGAGAGCGCCATCCTATAACGCTTGGTTTCGCCTTAGTGTGCCTTGTAGGGTCGATGTTGATGATAAAGAAACAGCTTCACATAGCATCATGGGGACGAAACATACGCTTTGCCTTAGCCACGGTAATAGTATTCTGGTCATTCGTTGAGATTGCTGCACGTAATGGTTTCTTCAACGAAGTCTGGACAGACCCTCTGAACCACACAACCGAAACGGTGATAATCTGCATAGCATTCATCGCCGTCATTGCTGCCACGGTGTTCTTCTCACGCTATATAAGCACCGAAGACACCTATGCAAATGCTGAAAACTGAAAAAAACGGCGAAATAATCAGTTTCAACGACAAATATTTGTTTATATCAAAGATTTTATTTAACTTTGCAAGTTGATAGACTAAGCACATACAAACGGTCACAAAGAACCTCAACCCCTCACTATGGGCAAAAGAATAAAGAAACTCAAAAAGATACGCATACATCATGAAGGCACTCACATACTGATTTACAGTGCCTTGATTTTAATCGCCATAGGCTATGCTCTGTGGCGCTTTATACCGTCACACATACCATTCTATGTATTTGCAGTGCTCTTTGGTGTGGTGTGGTGCATCGCACTTAACTTCTTCCGTTGTCCGATACGCAAATTCGCAGAAGACGACATGGAAACCGACAAGCTTGTAGTAGCGCCTGCCGATGGTCATATAGTAGTGATAGAAGAGGTTGAAGAAGAGAAGTATTTCCATGAGAAACGCATCATGGTCAGCATATTCATGAGTCTCTTCAACGTACACGCCAACTGGTTTCCTGTTGACGGAAAGGTAAAGATGGTGCGACATAAGAATGGTGCTTTCCACAAGGCATGGCTACCGAAAGCGAGCGATGAGAACGAGATGACAGACATCATCATCACAACTACTGACGGTGTTGACATACTCTGCCGTCAAGTAGCAGGTGCCGTAGCACGCCGTATCGTCACCTATGCCAAAGAAGGCGACGATTGCTACATCGACGAACACTTAGGATTTATCAAGTTTGGCTCACGCGTTGACCTATTCCTACCACTCGGAACCGACATTAAAGTGGTCATGGGGCAGACGACGACAGGCAACCAAACCATCATTGCGGAACTGAAATAGACTTAGCACCCGGGGAAGAATGAAGAAGCACATACCCAACATCATAACCTGCTGCAATCTCATCTGCGGCTGCATTGCAATAATCTACGCACTGCGCTTCAATCCGCAGATGGCACTATTATTCATTATTCTCGGTGCTGTATTCGACTTTTTCGATGGCATGTCGGCTCGTCTTCTTGGCGTATCAAGCGAGATAGGCAAAGAGCTCGACTCACTGGCAGACGATGTAACCTTCGGCGTTGCACCTGCATCAATGATATTTGCCGAACTTTCCGTATTGGAATATCCCAGTTTTTTGATTGACAACGCCATGTGGCTTGTTTCGCTGATGCCTTACATGGCATATCTCGTAGCCGCCTTCTCAGCCATAAGACTTGCGAAATTCAATCTTGACACGCGCCAGACAACATCATTTATCGGTCTGCCCACACCTGCAAACGCACTTTTCTGGGGTTCGCTAATCGTTGGTTTCTCACCATTGTTTGAGCACCATCAGTGGTTTACCGTATTGGTATTCGCTGGCATTTTCATCAGTTGCTGGCTGCTTGTAGCCGAGATTCCGATGTTTGCCTTGAAATTCAAGCACTGGAGTTTCCGTGGCAACGAATTGAAATACGGTTTTATTCTTTTCTCTGCCATTATTCTTATCGCCTCAATAGCTTACGGTCTTATCACCGCCCACACTCACCTATGCTGGGGAGGGTTCAGCATTGTCATCGTTGCCTACGTTATAATAAGTATAGTCAACGGCAGACATAGCGAGCAAAAGCCATAAGAAAGGACATCGCTCCGGACTACACCTGCCGTAATTTTGACTTCGAGCAATCGTTGAAATCGCCCGAATCAGAAAGAATACTCCTCATTATTCACGTATATCTTGCCACCTTCTCGGCAAAGGCTGCCGTAAGTCAGCGGCGTACCTGAGGCAACAACCACCATGGTGCCGCCTGTCATTGTCAGCGACTGTGCCACGTTGATGCCATTGCCACCTGCCGATGATGCTGAGAGCAGCAACGCTCCTGCCGACTGCGAGAACACAGAGTCGCATTTTACGCAACACGACAGACCTGCAACGGCATCACCATCAGTGCTGCCACTCTCTCCCACTTCATCACTTTCCTTATAGACTACTGTAGTCCTGCCGCCGCTAATCATAAGCATACCTGCAGTGTTTATACCCTTTGCTGCAACACCCGAACAGGTTATATTCATCACTCCGCCGGCAATATACACTCCATCGTTAGTCTTCAATCCATCATAACCAGCCGCAGGAGTAATGGTAAGTTGCGGTCCGGCATGCAGATATATGTAGTCATCACACGCCAATCCGTGTTTTGCATTACTCCTTATATTAAGGTATCCGCCACCGCTCACGAGTACCTTACCTTCCGAGAAGAACGTTCCCTTCTCGTCTTCACCCTCAGTGGTGTTGTAAGCAGTGCCGTCAGCAAGATAATTACTCGTGCCGTCAGCCACGACAAGGAAGCAGCGTTTGCCGCCATCATCACCCTTCTGGCAATTGATAGCCGCACCAGTTGGATTGGTAATATTCACTCCATTCAGTTGAACGATGAATTTCTTATCGCTGTATATCTTGAAACTACCATTCGCCGTAGAGCCTGATAGCACAAATTTCATTTTCTTATAGGCATGCACCGTGACGTGAGCCCCGTCGGTAGTGACGCTGAGTGTAGAAGTGTCAAGCGACTTCACCTTACCATTTTTGTTTTTATACACATACGTCACGCCATCATCAGCAAACGTAATCTCAAGCGACTTCACGCCATCATCCCACGTCTGCGTATCGTCATCATACAGGAAATTATCTACAAAGTCCTTGTAACCTTCCTCTCCTGTCACTGCTGATGGCACGTACTCTACCTCACCCGTGAGTGCAGTCTCGTTGATTTTGATGGTATCATTCAAATCAACCGCCACCTCCTGTTCTTTCAATTCCTGTTCCTGCGCACTATCATCAGCATTACCCACAGTTGCCAGTTCGGGAAAATCGTCGAGATTACCGCAACTAATCATTGCTGATGCGAGCATCAGCAATGAAATGAAAAGCGGCAGGCAGGATTTCGTTATATTTTCCTTAGTCATAATCTTCAGTTCTTAGTTCTTATCCGTTAATCAGAAAGTCACCCCATAGCTCACGCCGAGCACGTGCTGGTCAGTAGCCGGCTCGTCGTCATCGTGGCTTTTACGGTCCTGAAACAGATAGTATATTTTCAGTGTATTCTGCTTATTGAGTTTATATTCCGCACCAAGCGTATAGCGTACTTTCTCTACATTCCATGCGTTATACAGTTCCACTGAACCGTAAGGTGCCAGCGGACACTTCGGCATGTCGTATTCCACCCCTACCCTGCTGCGCAACACGTTCTTTGCCTTTGCGTCAACCTCTTTTGTCGTCACCTCGCCGTAAGTGGCAAGTTCGGGATTCATTGTCATGCGATGACGCTCATACGACGGTGCGTAGGTATAAGTCCAGCGCTCGCGCAGAGAGAATTTCCACCGTCCAGTCTTCCACGTGCCCGTAAGACCGGCAAACAACCTATGGCGCAAGTGCCAGCAGGTACTATTGTAATAGTTGCCAGTGCCGGTCAGTCCTCCGTCAGAACGCACGTCCTGCAGTTCGTAACCTCCCGTGGCCTTCAGCCACTTTGCTATCTTATACGTAGCCGACAGTCCCACGCTAACGCGGTCAGCCGTGCGCCATTCGCCATCAATACCGATGCTCCAGCCACTGCCGAGTTTTTTCTCAGCACCGGCACCGAGCCACAATCCAAAGTCGTCAGCGGCCAGCTGCAGCGGCGATACCACGAGGATTATCACCGGCAGCAGGCCATGCACAACACGTATTTTCATATATGATAAATCCATTTGCTACAAGTCTTGTTTTTATATACGTTGCAATAGCTGCGCTTTTACAGTGCAATCAGCACCCGATTACCTTGTAATCAGTACCTGATTGCAGTCTAATCAGATAGCGATTACAGTGGCATTAGCGCACGGCCACCCCATCAGCAGTGTTTACGTCGTGATTTTCAGGCTCATAGCTGATGCGTACGATTGCCATATCCTTGAGAAAATCCAGGTCGCCGACCTCCACTTTCAGTATGTTCAGCCCCGTACGCCTTGTCAAGTCTTCTTTCAGCTCTGCGCGCCGTTCAGGAGTTATCAACTCTATGCGGTCATACTTGATGGTTTTCGTGCTTACGTGGCGTAGCCACTTGCTCCACTCCGTCACCATGACGCTGAGGAAGAACAGCACGTTGGTAGCTATCAGCTCCGCCCATGTAAACGTAAGCGACAAGGCATTGATTACCGACAGGGCTATGATTACAAACAAGTAGGTCATCTCCCTCACTGGCATCTGCTCAGTGCGGTAGCGTATTATGCCGAAGATGGCAAACAGTCCAAGTGCGAAGCCTATCTTCACCTTCACGCTACCCAGCAAGAATATCATCATGAAGATAGAGATACTGATGAGCATAAACGTGAATGAATAGTCGCGGCGGCGGCACTTTGGGTAATACAGGAAGCCCACAATGGCACCCGTAACCACGGCATTAAACACGAAACGTATCAACAACTGCCAGAAGTCAGCGTTAATAACCTGCGATTCCATAAATTCCAATTCGTCCATATCGTTATGTATTTATATTAGTTCTTAACTTTTAGTTCTTAATTTTCCTGATGTAACGCAGGCGTTCCTTGAAGTTATTCTGTTTCAGTTCGGGCGACGTCATCGCCATGCCCAGAGCCATCTTGCTGAAACCACAGGGCTGTATGCGCAGGTTGCGCAGCATGGCTATGGCGGGCGAATCAATCAGTCCCTCGCGCTTCAGTTCCACGATGACGTGGTCAGGCATCTCCTTAGTCTCGCCATTGAGCATATTATGAAAGCGCAACCCCAGATCTATCGTCAATCGTTCAGTCTTACCTTTGTTCACCAGCGTGATGCGTCTGAAACTATTCTCAATGGTAGGCTGCAGTGTCTTGGCATCATACGGTGTCTTACTGCTGACAAACTCACGCATATTCTCCTTATTATATATAAGGTCGTCAATCTCTATGCGTTTCTTCTTCGTGCGCCCGTGGTTGTTTTTGTTTTTCACCTCTATAAACGAAGTGCCGTCAACCTCATACGTGCGCATACGCACCTTGTAGCGCTGGCTGTGGCCGTCGTGGTGAGCCATATACATGTCAAGCGCCGGAGTGTCGAGATAGATGGTGTGGTATGGCAGCAGCGATTCACCATTTATCTCCTGCACATAATAGTCGCCCTGTGCCAGGAGCAGGAACTTACGCAGTCGGCTGGTCGTCGTCACATACTTCGTATCTATACGATTAAGCAGTCTTACATCCTTCATCTCATCAAGCGTGATGGTTGGATATGTCTTTAATAATGTGTACATAATTATTTATTGTCAGTTAGTTTGTTTCTGAGTGCAAAGTTATATGTTTTACAAACCACCCGCAAATTATTAACTTTCAGCAAGCAAACAAATAAAACTTTTATCCGACGAAGCCACAATCTTTTACTTTTATTCACACTCTGGCTTTTTGCATCAACTCCTTTTTGCATTTCACACCCTGCGTAAGTAATTAGTCGATATACCTAAAAATATGTAGATACTGCAAGGTCATTTTATAATAAAATCATCATTTTTAGGTATTGCACATCTCTGAAAATAGCAGTAATTTTGCACCCAAATTCATAATCGATTATAACTCAAAGGTAGAATGACGACAAAAAAGCCTATCATGACAGCCCTGCTTGCGTCAGCAATGACGCTCGGAGCTATGGCACAAACACAGGATTCCATACAATACGGAGGATTTAACAAGTATCGTATTGGCTCTTACGGTGAAGCATTGGTAAACTTCCGCAACTACTCCGACCGATGGAGCACAGCCACTGGCGGAGCACAGGAGAAGAGCAGTAACAAGATTTCATTACCACGCGTTGTATTGGCTGGCGACTACAAATTGTCAAGCAAGTGGATTCTCGGTGCAGAGATAGAGTTTGAAGCAGGCGGCGTAGGCACAGCTCTTGAGATAGAGTGGGACGATGAGAACGGAGAATACGAGCGCGAACTCGAAAAGGGCGGTGAGGTTGCCATAGAGCAGTTTCACATCACCCGACTGATAATGCCGGAACTGAACGTGCGTGCAGGTCACCTAATCCTTCCCGTGGGACAAATTAACGGCCACCACGAACCTCTGGAGTTCCTTGGTACTTCACGTCCGGAGTCAGAGACAACATTCATACCATCGACCTGGCACGAAACTGGTCTCGAACTGTTTGGCTCATTCTTTGGCGGTATCGTTGACTACCAAGCCATCGTTTCAGCTGGTCTCAACTGCGACGGTTTCCGCCTGTCAGACTGGGTGAAGAAAGGAAAACAGGGACTTTACGAGGAAGACAGTTTCAACAGTCCAGCATGGACACTGCGTCTTGACTTCAAACCCATCCAAGGTCTGCGCTTCGGAGGTTCGCTATACTATTGCGCCGATGCGTCTGAAAATGCTGACAAGACATACATTTATCCAGGATTCAAGGTTCCCGTAGCCATCTACACCTTTGACGCACAGTATAAGGGTTACGGATGGATAGCACGAGCACAGTTCATAAGTGGCAACATAGGCAACTCTAAGGATTTGGCATATTGGCGAACAAACAAGCTAAATTCTGCTATCACTGGCTATACCACCAAGAACACGGCTGCAAAGCAAGCTCTGTCATACGGATTTGAGGTTGGCTATGACTTGAATTACGCCATACCTGCATTAAGAGGACAACAGAATTGCCACGGACTGATTCCTTTCGTACGCTATGACTACGCCAACAGCAACTACAAGATGCAGAAAGGCACCGTAGGATGGGATTACAACGAGATAAGCAAATGGTCATTCGGCATTAACTGGAAGCCACTGCCTTTTATGGTTGTAAAAGCAGACTACACCACACGCCAGCGTGGAACAAAGGGATGGTTCAAGCAGGGTAACTATAACAGCGAGAAGTCATTCAACATCGCTTTGGCATATAACCTGTGGTTCGTAAAGAAATAACAGACATTAAAATCAACACAAAATAAAAAACACATGAAAAAAATCATTTACTCTCTTGCTGCCCTCGCAATGGCAGTTACATTCACTGGTTGCGCCAGCGATGATGACAACACAAGTGGAAAAACTTCAGGAAAAACATCTCTCTGGACAAACCCTCTGAACGACACCATCCCTTACGCTACATCAAAGGCTAACGCTCCACAGGTAAGCGCCCTGCTTCAGGACTACGTAGACAACGTCGTAAAACCAACATACACCGATTTGAAAAACGGCAATGCGAACCTCAATACAAAGGTTAAAGCATTCCTCAACAACCCTACACAGGCAAATCTCGACGCAGCAGCCAACGAGTGGATTGCAGCACGTGCACCCTGGGAGACTTCTGAGGCTTTCCTCTTCGGTCCTGTAGCTGACCTTGAGCTTGACCCTAACATGGACTCTTGGCCACTGAAGCGCGCTGAGATTCAGGAGATGATTAAGAGCGGCAACTTCCCTGAGGAGATTTCAACCGCACAGGACATCATCGGTTTCCACACTCTTGAGTATCTGCTCTATCAGGATGGTCAGGCACGCGATATTGCTACTGACACTGAGTACAAGGACTACAAGGATAACTATGCTAAATATATGCAGCAGGTTGCACAGTTCCTTGAGAACGATGCCGCTACACTTTATGCAGCTTGGTTCACTGATGCTGACAAGTACGAGACTACTTTCTACAATGAAGGAGTACAGAGCATCTATGAGATACTGCAGGGTATGTGGGATATTGCCAACGAAGTTGGTGGAGCTAAGATTGGTGAGCCATACGCTCTCTACCTCGACGGACAAGAGGAAGATGCCCTGTATGCTGTAGAATCATGGTATTCTTGGCACTCACGCGAGGATTACTGCAACAACATCCGCTCTATCCGCAACTGCTACTTCGGTAAGTACGGTGAGTCTGTGTTCCGCAACGGTAATGCTACACCTGCCGCTAACTCTCTGGCAAACTACGTAAGTGCTAACCTCGGTAAGGACTATGACAACAAGATGCGCGCTGCCATCAACGATGCAATGAACGCAATCTGGGACATCGAGGCTCCTTTCCGCAGCCACATCGCTTCTGACCAGTCAAAGGTAGCCATGGAGAAGTGTGCTACACTGCGCGATGTCATCAAAGAGATTACTGGCAAACTCGGTGGTACAATCTCAGAAGAGGAGGAAGAGGAATAAGTACGGAAAAAGATATTCAGTAACATTATATGATACGATTTACTGGAAATAGGTTATTTTCAGTAGGCAGAGCCGCAAAAAGCGGTCTCTGCCTTACTGCGTTATGTATGGTCGGTATTTTAACGAGTTGTCAAGACGACCCATACAACAACCATCTGATAGTACGCGACGACGGCACGGAAGCCGTTGACGCAGAACTGCTTGGCGGTGCATCCACTGTGTTCAACTCTACCAGCGGAGCATACGACATACCGGCCGCATGGGTAAGCGGAGACTACCTGACACGCTTCAACCGTGGAAACTCCATGTATGACCGCACGCGCTCTTCTGATGCTGCGTCATACGGAGGCAAAGGTCCCGTATTCGTAGGCCACTCATGCGCCAGCTGTCACCTTGATGCCGGCAGGACACAACCTACTTTCGGCACCGGCGACAACTTCTCAACGCAACTTATATACATAACGAAGAAGAACGGCAGTTTCATTCAGAGTTACGGTCGAGTACTACATGACCAGACCGTATATGGAGTAACGCCAGAAGGCAGGCTCAATGTTGACTGGGTAGAGCAGCAATACGCATTTCCCGACGGAGAGACGTATGCCCTTCGCTATCCGAAATACACCGTAACGGAGTGGTATGCCGAGCCCTATGACGACTCAAATATGTTCATATCCGTGCGTATTCCATTACGTCATGTAGGATTAGGTCTGATGATGGCTCTCGACACACATGAGATAGAGCAACTTGCCGCAAAAAGCAATTATCCGGAATATGGTATTAGCGGTCGTTGCAACTATATCGTAGAGCGTGGAGTGAAGGGCGTTGGCCTCAGTGGCAACAAGGCACAGCATCAGGACCTGACTGTAGAACTTGGTTTCTCAAGCGACATGGGCGTTACCAACTCACGTTTCCCCGAGGAGATTGCCGAAGGACAGCAGCAGATGTATGAGATGATTGCAGCAATGGGCTATGCTAACTACGGACTGCAGGTATCAACGCAGGACATGGAGAATGTTGACCTGTATATGCAGTCTCTTGGCGTACCTGCCCGCAGATACTGCAACCCGAGAGACACGCTGAATGCCAGCAGTAAATACAAGCAGATGTATCGCAACTGTCAGGAGGGCGAACAACTGTTCTACAAGGCAAAATGTCATCTTTGCCACACGACAACACTCCACACTAAGCCACGTGGCTCTATTCTACTGGCAGGCACTACACTGCCCTGGCTCGGCGGACAGACCATACACCCATACTCAGACTTCCTGCTGCACGACATGGGTTCGGAAATCATGGGCGTAGGCTTGAACGACAACTACGTTAGTGGCTTGGCACGAGGCAATGAATGGCGCACCACGCCTCTATGGGGTGTGGGACTACAAGAGAAGGTCAGCGGACATACGTATTTCCTGCACGATGGCCGAGCCCGTAACTTCATCGAAGCTATCATGTGGCACGGTGGAGAGGGAGAAGCCTCGAAGAACATATTTAAGAAGATGACTAAAGAGGAAAGAGGAAAACTCATTAACTTCTTGGAAAGCCTGTAAAATTAACAATTCACAATGCATAATCAACCAATGAAAAAGATATTAACCATAGCAATGATGGCACTGGGTGCCATCACTGCAAACGCAGAAGAGACTAAGGGAATGCTGTTCAATGAAGAACAGGTAACGGAGGAGCAACACGCCCCAAAGCATGACACACCACACTACGACCGCGACAACGGCGTGGTGCCTATTGCCGATGACAGAGGATTTACACTGCAAAGCAAGGATGGCAAGTTCATCTTCAAGCCGTACTTATTCGTTCAGACTTCACTCAACTTCAATTACTATGATGATGAGGGGCTTGACAAGGCTTACAATCAGGACAATGTAGCCAACAGCGGCTTTGCCGTTCCAAGTGCTATACTGGGATTTACAGGCAAATTGTTCGGCAAGGTGGACTACAACCTGTCAGTCAATGCAGCCGCATCCGGGGCAGCCATACTACAGCAAGCATGGATTGATTACAAAGCGTCTGACGCACTGCGTTTCCGCGTAGGTAAGTTCAAGACACCATTCTCACACGCTTACCTCACAACACTGGGCGAGACACTGTTTCCTTCATTGCCGCAGTCACTGACAGCACAAATGATTCTGCCATACTCTCTCAATGCAGTAACGCCAAGTTTCGCCACAGGTTTTGACCTCGGTGTAGAGATGCACGGAACGCTGAAGAACCGTTGGGGATATGAAATAGGACTGTTCAACGGCACGGGCATCAGCAGCAACAGTGCAACGAAAACCATCAGCGACGACCTGCATATTCCCTCACTGCTCTATGCTGGACGCATCACATACATGCCTTTCGGGACAATGCCAACGACACAGGGCAACCCCAACATGTTGCATGAGAACAAGATGCTTATCGGTTTGTCATGCAATTACAATGTAGAGAGTGAAAACGAAAGCACTAACGATTTCCGCACAGGCCTGGAATTTGCATGGCTGAAAGACCGTCTTTATCTCGCTGCTGAACTTTACTATATGCACATCGGTTTCACCGACCGCATGAAAATCAACGAGGGCTATAACTATATGGGCGGTTACATACAAGCAGGATATTTCGTGACTGACCGTCTGCAGCCTGCGCTACGCTATGATTTCCTCAATCGAAACGGCATGGATGCCGATGGCGTGCTGAACATGCCGGCAGTAGGACTGAACTACTTCATTCCAAATTGTAACTTGAAATTATCTGTAATGTATGAATATACTGGTCGTTGGGGACATGCCACGCAGCGCGACCGCGATGAAGACGACCTCGGAGTATCAACACACAAAGCCGTGGCTTCGCTACAGTTCAGTTTCTAATACAACAAAGGTTCGTTATAAAAGATTATAATACACTTATGAGTCTCAGATTATTGAAATACTGTCTTACTATGCTGTTTGCCGCCACGATGCTTACCTCGTGCGATGATGGTACCATCTATCCGAAAGACGTGGTATTCGATGAAGGTCGCACACTACAGCTCAAGGTAAGTTTTGCGGACACTGACAACTGGCCAGACAGGTCAAAATACGAAATACTCTTCGCCGGTTATGTGGACGATGCTGAATATCCTACAGTAAACAAATCCATTGCCATGCAACCCGAGGGGCAAGAGGTAACAGTAAGACTGACAAACGTGCCAGAAGAAGTTACTCGCGCATCACTAACCATAGTGGCGCTGAACCATAAACTGGTTTACAATCTATACTCAGAGCGTGTAGGCTCTGGCTCCATGAATCTTGACGCAGGAACAATCAAACTGGGTACGATATACAGTTATATGCAGCAGGTATTCAACGAGAAGTGTATCTCATGCCACGGCCAGGGCAGCAGGCAGGCAGGCGGTCTCAATCTGACTGAGGGGAACAGTTATGAGCAACTGGTCAACAAGACTGCCGTAACTGACCCGACACACACGAGGGTATTGCCAGGCAATATTGACGAAAGCTACATATACAAGATTCTCACTGATGCGACTCTGCCAGCAAATGCTAACGGACTAAATCACATCACGACAGTGGAGTTTGAACATGACAAGCTCTTGCTTCTCACCGACTGGGTTACAAAAGGAGCACAAGAGTAAGAGTAAAGAACAGAAAAATTGAAGAATTGAAAATAATTTCGGGATGACATTTGATAAAAAAACATACGATGCACTTGGCGTAACAGCAGAGATTGCCACCTTTGCACCAGAGGGCAAGACTGCTGAGCATCATGTTATGCTACACGTCGAAGCACAAGGGGAAACATTCTTCGGACAGCTGCAACGTCTTCTGGAGGCTGAGGCAGTTATATGCGGAGAGGGTTCGCTTATAGGGTCACACGTGGTATATAAGCGTTATTTCTGCACAGATGCCGCCAATCAAGCACAACTTATACCTAATGATGAAGAATGTATCATAGGCATCATACAACAACCGTTGCTCGACGGATCAAAGATTGCTGTATGGATGTATCTGCAAGATGCGGAAGACACGGAACTCCGCAATGGCACCATGACTGTCAAGAACAACGGTTATGAGCACCTTTGGACTATGGGGATGTTGACACCTGACGGCAACAGTTTTGAGCAGACTAAGACTCTACTCGAAAACTACGAACAAATGCTTAAAGAAAAGGATGCCACCATAGCCGATAACTGCATACGCACGTGGTTTTTCGTTCGTGATGTTGATATTCAATATCATGGTATGGTGGAAGCACGTAAAGAGAATTTCAACCGTAATGGTTTGACAAAGGACACGCACTATATATCATCAACTGGTATCTGCGGAACACCTCCTTGCACCACGAGCATAATCATGCTTGACGCGTACGCCATGACTGGCTTTAAGCCTGAACAACAAAGTTATCTTTACGCAAAAACGCATCTAAATCCGACTATTGAGTATGGTGTAACATTCGAACGTGGCACAAAGGTTGAGTTCGGAGACCGCTCACATATCTATATATCAGGCACTGCATCTATAGACAATAAGGGCGAAGTAGTACATATAGGTGACATACGCAGGCAGACGTTGCGTATGTGGGAGAATGTGGAAAAACTATTGGAGGAAGGCAACGCAACATTCAACGACGTGGCACAAATCATCGTATATCTGCGCGACATGGGCGACTATGATGTAGTGCGGAAAATGTTTAAGGAGAAGTTTCCCGACACTCCGTTTGTAATCACTTCTGCCCCTGTATGCCGACCTACATGGCTCATTGAGATGGAGTGCATGGCAGTAACACCTGAAGGTAACTCTGAATACAAAGACTTCTAATGAAACGCCTTATCATTCCAACGACAATACTAATAATAGCAGTGTTGGCTATTGCCACAGTTGTAGAACGAATATATGGCAGCGGCACTGCATACGAAACTATATACTCCGCAGTATGGTTCAAAATACTGTGGGGTGTATTGTCTTTCTGCGGTATATATACTTTATATAAGGTGAGAAACAGACTGCGGGTATCAGTCATACTGTTACATGCTGCATTCTTGGTGATACTGGCAGGAGCCCTCGTAACCTCACTGACAGCAACAGAGCAGTTATTACACTTACGTCAGGGAGAAAGCAACAGCGAACTGCCATTTAAGCTAACGCTAAAATCGTTTGAGATAAAGACCTATCCTGGAACTGACAGACCACAGGATTATGTCAGTCACGTAACATACACAGACGATGGCGAGACTGCAAATTATGACATCTCAATGAACCACATTCTCAATCACCGCGGCTACAGAATATACCAAACTTCATACGATGACGACATGCGCGGCACATTTCTAACCGTGCGACACGACCCATGGGGCATAACCCTGACCTACACAGGTTATCTACTTCTACTTGTATCCATGCTGTGGGTATTAGCTGACAAGAGCGGCACTTTCCGCCGCCTGCTGCGTGAGTGTATGGCAAAGGGCATCATGTCCGTTGCCTTACTCGCCACTTTATCACAGACAGCAGAAGCACAGACAACTCCTTCTCCAAGAGCTATAAGCGAAGAAAAGGCAGCCACACTGGCACGCAAACAAGTGGTATATAATGGCAGAATAGTACCTATACGCACGCTTGCACTCGACTTCTGTCAAAAGGTTACGGGGAAACGTAATTTCGGAGGTCTGTCAGCGGAGCGCTTCATGCTTAGTCTGATGCTTTATCCTGACGACTGGCGTAATGTCAGAATGATTAAGATAGAAGATGCAGAACTGCGCACCATTCTTGGAATAGAAGGGAAACACGGAGCACTGGCAGATTTCTTCACTACCAATGGTGAATATCGGCTACGTGAACTATACGCAAGACACAAGGCAACCGACGACAAGATGGAAAATGCCATACTGAAGGTGGACGAACGGTGTTCACTAATTGTCACGCTTATTAACGGACAACTGGTAACGGCTGTGCCACATGGAGCAGAAAGACCATCTGAGGCTTTAGTAAATGCTGAGTTAGTTTATGATTATGCGCCATGGAGTCTGATACTGTTTATATTTACTTTCCTGCTATCAGTGACGATGTTAGCAGCAGTCATCAGTGGCAAGATGACGAAATTACACTTAACACTCAATGTGCTTGTCGCACTCGATGCTATAGCCCTCTGCTCTCTTTACTGCCTGCGGTGGATAATACAACAACATATACCCCTGTCAAACGGCTACGAAACAATGCTTTTCATTGCACTAACAGCTATCATCATGGCTGAAATATTCGCTCTATGGCATATACATAAAGTAGGATTATTCACTGTCCTCTCACTGCTCGTAGCTGCATTTGCTTTACTTGTCAGTCATCTAAGTTTCATGTCACCCGAAATGACACCACTTATGCCTGTTTTGCAGTCACCACTGCTCACGCTCCATGTATCAGTCGTAATGGTTGCTTATGCCCTATTCGCTTTAATGACTCTGATATCTGCAACAGCAATCATACTGTGCAGATACAGCACGGAACACTATGAACACATGACACTTGTATGTCGCCTCTTGCTCTATCCTGCCACATTTTTGCTTGGCATAGGAATTTTCCTTGGTGCTGTATGGGCTAACGTGTCATGGGGTACTTACTGGTCATGGGATCCGAAAGAAACATGGGCACTGATTACATTTATGGTATATGCAGCGCCAATGCACAAAACATCAATAGGAAAGTTCAATAGTCCGAAGTTCTATCATATATATATAGTAGGTGCTTTCCTTACGGTACTCATTACATACTTCGGAGTGAATTATCTGCTGGGCGGAATGCATAGTTATGCATGATTTAAATATTTTTAACAAGTATAAAGCAAAGGTTGGGAAATAAAACCAACCTTTTTGCGTTTATAAAAAAGTGAACAAGTGTAGATACGTCATATTATCTGTGATTTTAACGCTGGTGTCAGCTGAGGCATTGGCGCAGTATGACCCATATTTCTCTCACTACTTCGATCTCGAACCTCTGTACAACCCCGCTACTGTTGGCAAGCAAGACCAACTGAACATAACAGGTACATACGCCATGTCACTGGCAGGTTTTGACAACGCGCCGAAGACATTCGTAATAGCAGGCGACATTCCTTTCGTGGCTTTGAAGCAGATTCACGGTGTGGGAGCCGAACTAATGAGTGACCAAATTGGTCTATTCGTACATCAGAGAATAAGTTTGAAATACGCACTACGCAAGCAAATGGCAGGAGGTTGGTTCTCGGGAGGTTTGAAATTAGGATTACTCAACGAGAAATGGGATGGCGGAAAACTTGTCTTAGGAGCAGAAACAAATGATAAGGTACTGCCTTCGAGCACTGTTGACGGTAACGGTATTGACCTTGGACTGGGTTTCTTCTATCAGCGTAAGAACTGGTATGCAGGAATAAGTGCTCAACATCTGACCTACCCCACAATAGAGCTTGGCACGTCAAATATACTTAACGTTTCAGCATCATACTATGCCACGGGCGGAATAACATTCCAACTACGCAACCCTTTGCTGAAAGTAGCGCTCTCAGGACTGGTACAGAGCGACCTCGTAGCCTACAGAGGCGACATGACCGGACGACTTATATACACCTATGATGACCAAATGATGTACGGAGGCATAGGATACAGTCCAACGAACTCTGTGACACTGCTCGTAGGGGGAAAGTTTCATGGCGTAGTAATAGGATACTCGTTTGAGATGTACACCAACGGCATTAGCATTAAAAACGGTTCACATGAACTCTTCGTGGGTTACCAGACCGACATCGAACTGGGCAAAAAAGGCAAAAACAGGCATCAGACCACAAGAACTCTGTAACACATTCCATCTGTTAACTCATCAGAGAACACTTACAATCTGAAAAGCCAAGACAATCTAAGAATTGCGCAACAAACATAAGAAAAGAAAACAAACATAACATATGAATAGGAATAAGCACACATTCTTCTCCTCTGTCATGAGGAGTACTGGACTGGGAGCCATTCTGGCTCTCTGCCTTATCCTGACTGGTTGTTTCGGAGGAAAACTCTCACAGTCACAACGTGGCGGTGAAGTAACCGGTATAAGCAACGGTCGTGGTTTCCAAGAGCCTACACCTTACGGCATGACACTCGTAAACCGTGGTTTCCTGCACATGGGTATCAAAAGCAAAAACGACACCTTATGGGGCAAGATGACTCCTGAGAAAGACGTTTCTGTTGATGGCTTCTGGATGGATGAGACAGAGGTTACGAATGCGAAATACCGTCAATTCGTCATGTGGGTACGCGACAGCATCCTGCGCACCCGCCTTGCAGACCCAGCCTATGGTGGGGACGAGTCATACATGATTACGGAAGACAAGAATGGTGACCCTATCACTCCACAGATAAACTGGAAGAAGCCACTGCCACGAAAGCCTAACGAGGACGAGCAGCGCGCCATAGAAAGTATGTATGTCAGCAATCCCGTAACTGGCGAAAAGCTATTGGATTACCGTCAGCTAAACTATCGCTACGAGATTTACGACTATACAACAGCTGCGCTACGTCGTAATCGTATCAATCCTGAAGAACGCATTCTCAACACCGACATAACTGCTGACCCTAACGAGGTAGTTATGATTTCAAAAGACACTGCATATATTGACGACGAGGGTAAAATAATACGAGAGACCATCAACCGTCCTCTTTCTGGCGCATGGGATTTCGTAAACACATACATCGTGAACATTTATCCTGATACTACCTGCTGGGTAAATGACTTCACCAACAGTGACAACGAGATGTATCTGCGCAACTATTTCTCCAACCCCACCTACAACGACTACCCTGTGGTAGGCGTAACATGGGAGCAAGCCAATGCTTTCTGCGCATGGCGCACTGACTATCTGTTGAAAGGACTGTCAGGTGCCGCACGCTACATACAGCGTTACCGCCTACCTACTGAAGCAGAATGGGAGTATGCCGCCAGAGGTAAGGAGGGAACTGAGTTTCCATGGGAGAATCAGGATGTAAAGAATGGCGATGGTTGTTTCTTCGCAAACTTCAAACCTGACCGTGGTAACTATACTAAGGATGGCAACCTGATAACGAGCAAGGTAGGTATCTATGCCGCTAACTCCAACGGTTTGTTTGACATGGCGGGCAACGTGGCAGAATGGACATCCACCATATATACCGAGGCAGGCGTAGAAGCAATGAACGACCTCAACCCACAATTAGAGTATAAGGCTGCGAAGGAAGACCCCTACAAGATGAAGAAGAAGTCTGTACGCGGCGGCTCATGGAAAGACCCTGAAAGCCACATACGCTCAGCATGGCGCTCATGGGAATATCAAAACCAGCCACGCTCATACATAGGTTTCCGCTGCGTACGCTCACTTGCAAGCTCTGCAAGCCTCAACGCAAGGGGAAAGAAGAAAAGGTAACCTCATAGTTCAGGATTCCGAAACAACAAATATCCAGACAACAAAACAACTAATAGACAATGAGCAAATACAGCAAAATAAATTTCATCTACTTCCTACAGAAATGGATGGACAGCGTACCAGGACAGACTTTTCTCAACTACGCTTACTCATGGGGTGCAGCAGTCGTTATTCTCGGTACTCTGTTTAAACTGACACACCTACCAGGAGCTAACATCATGCTTTTCCTTGGTATGGGCACCGAGGTCGTGGTGTTCTTCATATCAGCCTTCGACCGTCCGTTTGATAAGTCAACAATTGACATGGCGTTAGACAACCACATGTCTGACAACATCATTGACGATGTTGCCGTCAACCCACTTGGGCAACCTGCAGTTCAACCAGCGCAAGTCAATCCTGCCATACAGCAACATCCATACAGTCAGCCTTCAAGCGTTTCACAACCAGTGGGCGAAGCAAAATCATCTACGGCTACTCAGCCTGCAACTGGTGGAGGTGCTCCTATCGTAGTTAATGGAGCCAATGCTTCCGGTGGCGTGACAGGTGGTAATACTGGCGGAACCATTGTTATTGGTGGTGGCAATGCTGGTGGAAGCAATGCGCAGAGTGGCAACGTACAGTCTTCTGTTACAGGTATTCCTGCGAGTGGTACAATCATTATCGGGGGAGGTTCTTCCGCTGGTAACTCTGTTTCAACCAGCAACAGTTCTTCCGATGGTAGCAGCAAGGCTACAGAAGAACAAGCGACTACGCCTTCACATATCGACTTCGAGACAAAAGAAGGAACTACCACTTCTGCAACACAAACAACGCCAAGTACTCCGCAAATTATCACGCCAGCACCGGCTGTGTCGCAGGAAACGGCAGCCGAGATGGAAGTTGTCACCAAGGCATACATCGAGCGTCTGGCAGAACTCAACGAAATGCTCGAAAAAGTTGGTCAGCTCACCTCTCGTCTTTCGACTGACAGCGAGGAGATGGAGAACCTCAACCGTACGCTTACCGGCATTGCACGCGTTTATGAGATGCAACTTAAATCTGCATCACAGCAAATCACCACGCAAGACTCCATTAACGAGCAGACGCGCATCATGGCACAGAAGATACAAGAACTCAACAATATCTACACGCGCATGATAGAAGCAATGACCGTAAACATGAAAATGAATTCATAATGCAAAATTCATAATTCATAATTATACTGAGGCATACTCAGCGTGCATCATGGATTATGCATTAAAACAAATACTATGGCAATAAAGAAAAGACCTGTCTCCCCCCGCCAGAAGATGATTAACCTCATGTATGTGGTGCTTATGGCGATGCTTGCGATGAACGTCTCTACAGAGGTGCTCAACGGTTTTTCCATCGTATCGGAGGGACTTGACCGCTCTACCGTCAATGCCACCAAGGAGAACCTCGGCATCTATGCTGACTTCGACGCTCAGATGAAAGCTAACCCACAGAAGACCAAGGAATGGTATGACAAGGCGCAGCAGGTGAAGAAAATGAGCGATGAACTTTACAACTTTGCCGAGGAACTGAAGATAGCCATCGTACAGGAGGCTGACGGAAAAGACGGAGACATACACAACATAGAGAACCGCGAAGACCTTGAGGCTGCATCACAGGTGATGCTCTCTCCTGGTCGTGGCAAAGGTCCTAAGCTCCAAAAGATGATAGAGGACTACCGCGCGAAATGCAGTAGTTTGCTCAAAGATGAGCGACTTCGTAAAATCATCGAGGGTAACCTCTCCACCGAGGTATCGCCAAAGGCAAAGGCTCTTGGCAAGAACTGGCAGGAATATATGTTCGAGCAAATGCCTGTCGCAGCAGCAGTAACACTTTTGTCGAAGCTACAGAACGACGTGCGCTATGCCGAGGGCGAGGTTCTTCACGCACTTGTAAGCAACATCGACATAAAAGATATCCGCGTCAATAAGCTCGATGCTTTCGTGATACCGGAATCCAAGACCGTAATACGTGGTGATAAATTCTCTGCACAAATCGTGATGGCTGCTATCGATACCACCCAGCAACCAGAGGTTTACATTGGCGGCAGGAAAGTAGAACTACGCAACAACACATACGAGTTTATGCCTGGCAAGACTGGCGACTTCACCCTTTCCGGCTACATGACCATGAGAGATGGTGGTGGAAACATACTGAAGCGTGATTTTGAGCAGAAATATACAGTGGTTGACCCTTCTGCCACCGTATCTGCCGACCTCATGAATGTGCTCTACGCCGGTTTCAACAACCCTATCTCTGTCAGCATACCTGGTGTGCCACTCAACAAGGTTTCGGCAACGATGACTGGCGGTTCTTTCACTCCAACGGGTGCCGGCCATTACATCGCGCGTCCATCTGCCGTAGGACAGGACGTAACAATCACCGTATCAAGCCTTGCCACGGGTAAGCCTGTAAGGATGGGAGCTTTCACATTCCACGTACGCAAGCTTCCTGATCCTACGCCATACATCAAGGTTGGCGACAATCGCTTCAAGGGCGGTAATATGTCGAAGGGCGACTTGATGAGTGTAAGCACCCTGCGTGCAGCGATTGACGACGGACTGCTCGACATTGAGTTCAAGGTAACGAGTTTCGTGGCTGTATTCTTCGACAACATGGGCAACCGCGTGCCCATCGTCTCCAACGGCGCACAGTTCTCGCCACGCCAGATGGAACTATTCCGCAAGCTCTCACGCTCAAAGAGTTTCTTCATAACGCAGGTTCACGCAGTAGGTCCCGACGGCATAGCACGCACGCTACCAGGCGGTATGGAAGTAGTAGTGAAGTAATCCTCACGAAATAATCAGTCATGAGTAGTGGCAAAACACTATGATGACCTAAAACATAAACAAGAACAGAATATGATGAATATGATAAAAGAAATAAGTGAAACAATACTAAAGGCACTCTGCATTGTCCAGTTCTCACTATTCACTATCCACATTGCCGATGCACAGCCGGCGCAGCGTCGCAACCAAGCGCAGCAGCAGGGGGCTACGGCTCGCAAGAACTCCACCACGCTGACAACGCGCGCGCAGATATCATACCCTGCCACGATGCAGATGGCGGAAGACGTGGTATGGCGTCGCGACATCTACCGTGAGCTTGACCTCATGCAGGGCGCCAACTCTGGTATGTATTACCCCGTGGAGCCGGTAGGTTCACAGATGAACCTGTTCACCTATCTGTTCAAGCTTGTATTGTCAGGTCAGGTTAAGGCTTACAAGTACAACATCGACGGCAACGAATCATTTGCCGCCGACAACCAGTTGAAGCCACTGTCGCTACTTGATGATTACAACATCTATTACGAGCGCAAGGACGGGCGATTGAAACTTGACAACTCCGACATCCCATCGCGAGAGGTCAAGGGATACTACATAAAGGAGTCGTCATACTTCGATCAGAACTCTGCCACGTTTCACACGAAGGTAATTGCGCTCTGTCCTATCATGTTCCGTGAAGATGACTTTGGCGACGGCGTAGCTCGCTATCCGCTCTTCTGGGTAAAATATGACGATGTTGCTCCGTTCCTGACGAAGCAGACTATAATGACGAGCGACATCAACAACGCCGCAACGATGTCGATGGATGACTATTTCGTAAAGAATATGTATCGCGGAAAGATTTACAAGACCAACAACATGCTTGGCCAAACCTTGGCTCAGTATTGTCCCACCGACTCTGCCATGGCTAAGGAGCAGCAACGCATCGAGGCAGAACTGAAGGCTTTCGAGGAGAACATCTGGGGCGACAAGGCTCGCAAGGATTCGCTCGATTCTATTGCAAAGGTAGAGGCTTCGCAGCCAAAGGCAAAGAAGCATCGCACCAACCGCAGAGCTACTGGTAGCGGTAACAACGCCGAGGTATCAGCAACGGCAGCTGGCAACAATGGTAACGCAGCCGCTGCAAGCCGCAAGCGCTCACGCCCTGCATCAAGCACAAGCAGCGGAGGAAAGATAAGCGTGCGTCGCCAGCGTCACTAATGGCAACAACACACAATGCACATCTTTCACAAAACACAACCCTAACTTTTAAAATACAATATCCTTATGAAAAAACTTTACACTACACTGGTCATAGCAGCAGCGCTGCTGATGACCCTACCTTCACAGGCACAAGTAAAATTCGGTCTGCGCGGTGGTGCTAACATCGTAAACATGAAACTCAGTGGCAATTTTGTCAATAACCTTGCCAAGGACAATCGCTCAGGTTTCTATATTGGACCTACGGTAAAGTTCAATGTGCCTATCGTCGGTCTTGCCGTCGATGCTTCCGCGCTCTATGACCAGCGTAGCACTAAGGTGACGGGAGTAGACGCATCAGGTCAGGAAACCACTGAAAGCATGATAACTCGTCAGCTCGCCATTCCTGTAAACGTACGCTACGGATGGGGACTGGGTTCCGTTGCCGACATCTTCCTATTCGCTGGTCCGCAGATTGCATTCAACTTTGCTAAGGACACTAAATTTGCAGGCATAGCCGACTGGAACTGGAAGACCAGCAACTTCTCTATCAACGTAGGTCTGGGCTGTACCATCCTGAGCCACGTAGAACTCAAGGCAAACTACAACATAGCCTGTGGCAAGACAGGTGAGGCTACAGTATGGAATGCCGCCAAGACTGCTGCTTTGGGCACTGTAAAGAGTAAATACAACTCTTGGCAGCTTGGTCTGGCATATTACTTCTGATTACTCAATCACCACGCATAAGTAGGTGTGCATAATTATTTTTATAATTCAAGGAGACAGGATACAGCAACCTGTCTCCTTGTTGCGTTTTATAGGCATAAATCCTTTGCAGAACGGAAAAAAATATGTAACTTTGCAATTACGAAACAATATCCGCATGAAAAAGACGACAATAGACGACTGCAAAATCATACAACTGCCCAAGGTGGAAGACCCCCGCGGCAGTCTGACCTACATATACGAGAACGAGCACGTGCCTTTCCCCATACGACGTGTATTCTACATATACGACGTACCAGCCGGCAAAGATCGCGGAGCCCACGCCCACAAGGAGTGCTGGGAGTTCATAATCGCTGCATCCGGTGCACTGGAAGTACACGTTAACGATGGCACGCGCGACAAGACCGTGACGCTCAACCGTCCGTTCCAGGGGATACTCGTGCCACCAGGCATCTGGGCTCACGAGCAAGAGTTCTCTGCTGGCGTACTATGCCTTGTGCTTACGAGCCACGACTACGATGAGAATGACTACATACGTGACTACGATGAATATCTGGAGTTCAAGAAAGCAGATTATTAAAAAAAAATAATTTTATTTGCATAATCAAGATAATGTCTGCAGTGAAAGCATTACTTCGTTCAGATCTAATCACACGCACTAACGGGAGCTACTCCATCTATGGCCCTCTGATGAGTTTGTGGATGGAAAGGAATATATAAACATAACATATAATCACCCGATATGATAGAAGGAAAGATAACATTCGACCGTATGGCACGCTGGGTGCTTGGAGCGGCTGCCGTAGTAGCAGCATTCTTCATCGTGAAATACCTGAGCGCAGTATTGCTGCCTTTTGTAGTAGCATGGCTCTTTGCCTACCTGATGTACCCGCTGGTGAAGTTCATACAGTATAGGATGAAGGTAAAGGTGCGCGCCTTAAGCATCATCATTGCCATGCTTATTGTCATCGCCGTGCTTACGGGAGTGATATGGCTGATTATTCCGCCTATGGTGGAGCAGTTCTCTATGTTTACAAATCTCATAACGCAATACCTGCACAGCGCTACACACATCAAGAATTTCCCTGATGCCATACAGTGGTGGCTGTCAGAAAACAGCGGTGAAATCGAGAAATTCCTCAAGTCTGACAATTTCACCTCGACGCTGAAGGAGGCTGCACCTAAACTATTCTCGTTTGTAGGTGAGACGATGAGCTTACTGATGAGCATCATAGCCTCAGCAATCACACTGCTCTACATGTTCTTCATACTGCTCGACTACGAATACCTTTCCGAGAAATGGATTACCATATTCCCGAAGTCAGTGCGCCCCTTCTGGAAGGAACTGGCTGGCGACGTAGAGGTTGCACTCAACAACTACATACGTGGACAGGGTCTCGTAGCAACAATCATGGGTGTGCTCTTCTGCATAGGTTTCTCAATCATAGGACTGCCAATGGCTATAGGTCTGGGCATACTCATCGGCATCATGGACATGGTGCCATACCTCCACACGCTGGCTCTCATCCCTGCAGCCTTCCTCGCTGCCATGCGTGCTGCCGAGACCGGACAAAATTATTGGGTCGTACTGGGCATGGTGGTTGCCGTTTTCTGCATCGTACAGTTGATTATCGAATCAATAGTAATACCTAAGATTATGGGCAAGAAGATGGGGCTGAACCCAGCTGTACTACTACTGTCACTCTCTATATGGGGTGCTTTGCTCGGTTTCATCGGACTAATCATAGCGCTGCCTGCCACCACCATCATCATTGCATATTGGAAAAAATACGTAACTAAAGAGAAAGAGGAAACCGCCGAAGAAGTAAAGGCAATCTGACTGCGTCGCAATAGCTATGCGATTACATTGTAAAAGCTATCTGATTACAGTGTAATCGCATAGCTTTTACAGTGTAATCAGATAGCGATTAGGGCGTTCTTCATAAAACCTTGTACTTCAACACGATGTACATGCCTCACCTGTTGTCAAACTATTATAATTATAGTTCAAAACAGACAATCCACTTTGGATAATTTGCATATAATACGTAATTTTGTTCTGACATAACCACAACTAATAAACATGCTATACCTCATCCCTACACCCGTGGGCAACCTTGAAGATATGACGTTGCGTGCCATTAAACTACTGAAGGAGGCTGACCTCATACTCTGCGAGGACACACGCACATCGCAACCGCTGCTGAAGCATTTCGACATCAGCGGCAAAAGGCTCATGGCACACCACAAGTTCAATGAACACGGCACCACCGCCGGAATCATCGAGAGGTTGAAGGGCGGTGAGATAGTATGTCTTATCACCGATGCCGGCACACCGGGCATCAGCGACCCTGGTTTCTATCTCGTGCGCGAGGCTGTAGAAGCGGGCATCGAAGTGCAGACGCTGCCGGGTGCCACTGCTTTCGTGCCTGCCTTGGTGAGTAGCGGACTGCCATGTGACCGCTTTTGCTTCGAGGGGTTCCTGCCACAAAAGAAGGGTAGGCAGACACGCTTACAGGAACTGGCAACTGAGCAACGCACAATGATAATATACGAGTCACCACGCCGCGTAGTGAAGACGCTGGAGCAATTCTGCGAGTCATTCGGTGCGGAACGCAGGATTAGCGCTTGTCGCGAGATTTCAAAGATACATGAGGAGAGCGTACGAGGCACCATAAGTGAAGTTTTGAAGCACTTCAAAGAGCACGAACCGAAAGGTGAGTTCGTACTTATCGTTGAGGGAAACACTTCGCCGAACACGGAGTGTAAAACAGACACGCCCTCTGCGAAATCTCACGATGAAACCGTGAAAAAAGAAAGCAAATACCAACGCAAGCTTAGGGAAAGGGAGGAAAACATCTGATGGAGCAGTTATTGCATTATACATGGAAACACCGTCTATTTCCATTAGGCACACTGCGCACCACTGACGGTCGCGAGGTAGAGGTGATTGACACTGGCCTACATAACCGCACCGACGCAGGACCTGATTTCTTCAATGCGAAAGCAAAGATTGATGGAGTGTTATGGGTTGGAAATGTAGAGATGCACTTAAAAGCAAGCGACTGGTACCGCCATCGTCACGACAGCGACCCTGCCTACGATAATGTCGTACTTCACGTAGTGGAACTGGCTGACATGGATGTAGAAACATCGCAGGGTGTCACCATACCTACGGTAGAAATCCCCATTCCATCGCAGCTACGCAATGAATATGAGCAATTACTCAATACCGACCAGTATCCACCATGTTACAGCATAATACCTACGCTTACGCCACTGAAAGTGCATGCGTGGATGAGTGCATTGCAAACGGAGCGTCTGCAGCAAAAGATGGCGGCAATGCTAAAACGCGTGAAAGCGAAGAATGGTTCATGGGAGGATGGGTATTTCACTACATTGGCGCGGAATTTCGGTTTCTCACTAAACGGAGATAATTTCGAGCAATGGGCGTTAATGCTGCCGCTTAATGCAGCAAGTCATCATCGCGATGATTTATTTCAGGTTGAAGCCTTGTTTCTCGGTACCGCTGGCCTACTCAACCGCGTTGACGAGAAATACACTAAGGAATATACATATCTTTGCAAGAAATTCAACATTGCAGAAGTCCCCACAATCCACTGGAAATACCTTCGCACGCGACCGCAGAATTTTCCGCATGTACGCATAATGCAACTGGCACGCATGTATAGCGAAAGACGTACTGGACTAAGCGAAATGCTCGATTCCACCGATGTAAAAGCACTAAACAACCTGTTTGGCTTGCGCAAGGAGATACTCGACCTTATCATAATAAACACCGTAATACCGACACTCTTTGCCTATGGACGTAGCCATGCGAAAGAGAACCTGTGCGAAAGGGCTTTCGAACTACTTGAGACGCTGAAGCCCGAAGGTAACCACATAGTACGTATGTGGAAGGATTGTGGACTGGAAGTTAAAAACGCTGGAGACTCGCAGGCATTGATACAACTGAAAAAAGAATACTGCGACCACCGCGAGTGTCTGCGATGCCGTTTCGGATATGAATATCTGAGCAAGAAATAGCGATTTCATCGAATATTGCGTGTTTTTACGACTTGACATACTTTCAGAAAAACAGGAAACACTTGTGTAACCCAATAAAAATTAGTACCTTTGCACTTGATTTTGTAACAAGAAAACATTAAGAACTAACAAATACATACAATGGCAAAGAAAGCACTTCTTATGATTCTCGATGGATGGGGAATCGGCAAGCACGGCAAGGGCGATGTAATTTTCAACACACCAACGCCTTATCTGGACTACCTGCAGGCTGTAAGTAGCCACTCTCAACTTAACGCCTCAGGCGAAGACGTTGGTCTCCCTGACGGTCAAATGGGCAATTCCGAGGTTGGTCACCTTAACATTGGTGCAGGACGCATCGTTTACCAGGATCTCGTAAAGATTAACCGCGCATGTGCCGACGGCTCCATCTCTCAGAACCCTCAGGTAAAAGAGGCTTACGAATATGCTAAGCAGACCGGAAAGAAGCTGCACCTCATGGGTCTGACGTCTAACGGTGGCGTACACTCTTCTCTCGACCATCTCTTCAAACTCATCGAAGTAGGCAAGGAATATGGTCTTTCACAACAGCTGTTCGTTCACTGTTTCATGGACGGTCGTGACACTGATCCGAAGTCTGGCAAGGGCTTTATTGAGGCTCTGCAGGACAAGTGTAAGGAGAACGACGCAAACATCGCTTCCATAATCGGTCGCTTCTACGCTATGGATCGCGACAAGCGATGGAACCGCGTAAAAGAGGCTTACGACCTTATCACTGCCGGCACCGGCAAGCAGGCTACCGACATGGTACAGGCTATGCAGGAGTCATACGACGAGGGCGTGACCGACGAGTTCGTAAAGGCTATCAGCAACTCTTCCGTTAACGGCAAGATTGAGGAGGGCGACGTTGTTATCTTCATCAATTTCCGTAACGACCGTGCAAAGGAGCTGACCCAGGTACTGACTCAGCAGGATATGCCTGAAGAAGGTATGAAGACCATACCTAACCTGAAGTACTACTGCATGACTCCATACGATGCTTCGTTCAAGGGCGTAGGCATCCTCTTCCCTAAGGAGAACGTGGGTAACACCCTGGGCGAGTACCTCTCACAACAGGGCAAGAAGCAGTTGCACACCGCTGAAACTGAGAAGTATGCTCACGTAACATTCTTCTTCAATGGTGGTCGCGAGGCTCCATTCGATGGTGAGGACCGCGTACTCGTAGCTTCACCAAAGGTTGCAACATACGACCTGAAGCCTGAGATGTCTGCATACGAGGTAAAGGACAAACTGGTGGAGAACATCAAGAAGGATATCTACGATTTCATCGTAGTAAACTTCGCTAACGGCGATATGGTGGGTCACACTGGCGTATATAATGCTATAGCAAAGGCTGTAGTGGCTGTTGACAACTGCGTGAAGGACGTTATCGAGGCTGCAAAGGCTACAGGCTACGAGGCTATCATCATTGCCGACCATGGCAACGCTGACAACGCCATCAACGAGGATGGTACACCTAACACCGCTCACTCACTGAATCCAGTGCCTTGCATTTACGTTACGGACAATAACTCCGCAACAATAAAGAATGGTCGTCTGGCTGACGTGGCACCAACAATCCTGCACATCATGGGACTGGAACAACCTGCCGACATGACCGGCGAAAATCTTATTGAAGACTAATTATTAGGCATAATATATAAGAGTTCGTCTCAATCACTCGTGCCTTCATAATTGAAAGCAAGAGTAGCACAAATACAAGAGCCGCATCAAGAAAAGTTGATGCGGCTCTTAACTAACTAACTATTATTCTATATAATTACCAAACCATCTGAACTTCACAGTCAAGTACGCCGGCCTTTTAAATCTAACAAACTAATGAAAGATATATTTATAAAAACTCTTAATTTACAACTGCAAAATTAACGGTTTATTTTCAAATAACGGTAGAAAAATAATTCATCATGGTGTAAAAAAGCGATTTAACCGCAATATCCACGAAGAAACTAACATATAAACAAAAGATATCCACATGGTACAGATTGAAGAAAGTTGGAAGAAAGCCCTTAAAGAAGAATTTCAGAAGAACTACTTTATGCAATTAACTGAATTCGTGCGCAACGAATATCAGCAACACACTTGCTACCCACCAGGGAAAGAGATTTTCAATGCCTTCAATCTCTGTCCGCTGCATAAAGTAAAAGTGGTTATTCTCGGACAAGATCCATATCACGGCCCCGGACAAGCAGAAGGGCTTTGTTTTTCAGTAAAATCAGGTATTCAACTACCTCCATCACTTATAAATATATTCAAAGAAATAAAGGACGACACTGGACATACTCCAGCAGTTATTCACGATGAAATGGGCAAAAAGATGTATGACGGGTCACTACGTCGCTGGGCTGAGCAAGGAGTGTTTCTGCTCAACGCAACACTTACCGTGCGTGAGCATCAAGCAGCATCACACCAACGTCATGGCTGGGAAACGTTCACTGACGCTGTAATAAAAAAGGTGTCTGACGAATGTAACCACTGCGTATTCATCCTTTGGGGCGGTCCCGCCCGCAGCAAAGCAAAACTTATTGACAATCAGAAGCACCTGATACTTGAAAGCGTACACCCCTCTCCTCTCTCTGCAAACCGTGGCGGTTGGTTTGGCAATCACCATTTCACCCGTTGTAACGAATGGCTAATCAAAAACGGTCTTACACCCATAGAATGGTAAAATAAGTACTTTGCAACATACAACTATCATACGACTTCCGACACACAACTAATAAGAAGGCTCCCAATACGTTTTGTATTGAGAGCCTTTTTTATGTATCATCAATATTTAGAACAATCAATTACTGTTCTCCGCCTAAATACATATTAACAACAGCGTTTGCGTCAGACATCGTTATAGTGCCATCATTGTTGGCATCTGCTGCCTCAACCTTGATGTTTATGCTTGACTTGTCTTCTGCAAGGTAATAGTTCACGATTGCATTAGCATCTGACATCGTTATATCGCCATCGTTGTTGACATCGCCAACCTTGGTATCTGTAGCAGGCTTCCACTGCTTTGACAGCTCGCCGTTGTTGAGAAGGTAGATGTCATAGAGCTGACCCTTGCTGCCACCGCCTGTTACACGGAAGTAAACCTCGTCAGTGCCTTCATAGCTCATGCGGCCACGCTTCCAATAGCGCTGGTTCTTTGAGTATGCCAATGTATCTATCGTCTGCCATGTCTCACCATCTGTTGATACCTGAGCAACAAGGGCTACGTCGCCTGTAGAACCGTTTCCGAGGTAAGTTACGATATCAAATGGACCCTGATACTTGGCGGTCGTTTCAATGCTCAGTGTCCAAGGCTCGCCTGTCTTCTTTCCATTAAAATCTATCAGGCCCTTTGTAGGTGCACCATAGATAAGGTCTTCTGCTGA
>FLNY01003708.1_pt1 | contig 71492 bp, 63 predicted proteins | sample 1140381 | NCBI WGS metagenome assembly FLNY01 (sample SAMEA3878172, study PRJEB12797) | bioreactor metagenome | biome: Moose rumen | place: Sweden | collected 2011-10
CCAAAAACTTAAAACACAATACGACGGCTACCATTTTTCGGGTAAATCCGAAGGAGTGTATAATCCATATAGTCTCTTCAATTGCTTCGACCAAATGCGGTTGAAGAACTTCTGGTTCGAGAGCGGCACGCCGACGTTCCTGTTCAACCAGATGAAACGTTTCGGCACCGACATCACGCGGATGGATGAGATTGTGTCCGACGAGGCCTCCTTCGACCGCCCCACCGAGACGCTCACCGATGCCATCCCGCTGCTCTACCAGTCGGGCTATCTCACCATCAAAAGCTACGACCGCGAATACGACCTGTACACGCTCTCCATTCCCAACCAAGAGGTACGCACAGGATTCGCCAAAGGCTTGCTGCCATACTATAGCGGATTGGACATCAGTGATGTACGTGTGGGCTGCGCCGCCAAGATGTGGATGGCACTGCGCAAGGGCGACGTTGACCAGGCGTTGCGCGAGCTGAAGGCCTTCTTAGCCGGGGTGCCGTATGTCGAAGGCTTCAAGCAGAAGCTCGCCGAAGCCGCCACCAAGGAGGCGTTCTACGAATATACCTTCTACCTCATCCTCTCGATGCTCAACGTCTATGTGCAGACGCAGGTACGCTGCAGCACAGGTCGTGTTGACATGATTGTGCAGGCTCCCGACACCATCTACCTCTTCGAGTTCAAGGTGAAGAGCACTGCGGAGAAAGCTATGCGGCAGATTGAGGCCAAGGACTATGCCGCCCAGTTCGCCACCGACCCGCGCAAGCTCGTGAAGGTTGGCGTCAACTTCGACATCGACACCTGGACCATCGAGGACTGGGAAGCGCAGTGACCGCCTGTCATTTCGACCGCAACGTAGCGCAGTGAGGTCTCCCTCCTGTCATTTCGAGCGTAACGGAGTGGAGTCGAGAAATCCTTTTAGTTTAGAGTTGAGAGTTTAGAGTCAGTTTTTTAGTTTAGAGTAAGTTTGTCATTTCGACCGAAGCGTAACGAAGTGAAGCGGAGTGGAGACCTGAGCGAAGCGAAAGCATTCACCTTTGGTGAATAAATCCTTTTAGTTTAGATTAGTTTATAAGATTATAAGTTTAGAAGATTAGAGTTTATAGTCAGTTTTTTAGTTTAGAGTAAGTTTGTCATTTCGAGCGAAGCGATCCTTTTAGTTTAGAGTTTAGAGTTTAGAGTCAGTTTTTTAGTTTAGAGTAAGTTTGTCATTTCGACCGAAGCGTAACGCAGTGAAGCGTAGTGGAGAAATCCTTTTAGTTTAGTCTTTAGTCTTTAGTCTTTAGACTTTAGACCTTTTGGTTTAGTGTTGAGAGTGGAGTGTTGAGAGTAAAGAGTAAAGAGTTGAGAGTTGGGACGCGATTTATCGCGTCTCGGAAAAAAATTTAAAAAAATAAAATTTTTCTGAGAGAGGATGGGAAAAAATATTGTATCTTTGCAGTGTCTGATTTCGCCCAGGCCCTCACATCTTGCGAAACTGTGTGTCGGGTAGCTAACAGACAGGCTGGGCAAGCGACCTCGTAACTTGGGCAACTACGAAATAAAGGAGGTCTCGGCCTCCTTTTTTATTTCCGCCAAATCAAAGGGATGCGTTTCAAATCCTTGTGTCTCATCGCATGGACTTCGTTGAATTTACGAGCCACAAACAAAACATAGTCTTCTTTAGTCAGTCCAAGTTGGTGTAATTGTTTTTCAATTCCTTCAATATGTCCAAGATTATGCTTGACTGTGTTTGTCAAATTCGCTCTGATAATTTGGACATTGTCAGGCAACTCCATCAATTCACGTATTTTCCTGAGTGCCGCCATCGGGATGCGACCAACGACCTTGTATTTTTTGTTGAGTTTCACTTTGTTTTTGCTCTGTCTAACCATCGTCATTCAAATTCATTAAACAATAAGAATCCTCTCGCACCAAAGCATTATCATCTTGTGTTAACAAATTTTACGATACTTTTGTGTTTTTGATTCGAAATCGGGAGCAAAGATACAAAAAATAATTCATTTGCGTGGAATTTTTGAATAAATTTAAAAAAATTTAAAATTTTATGGGGGGGGGTAAGGAAATATTTCGTATCTTTGCGCGCTGAAAAAATGAACATGAGCATGCGGACATATGGTGACAACGGCTTTAAAATGAACGGAGTTTCATTTTGTGGCATGAGATTTACCCCCCCCCGTCGCCTAACCCGCTGACGCTCAATCAGTTAGCTGAATTTTACGAAGGAAGACACGATGACATCGAGGGCATGACGCCCGCCGGTGCCGGCGTTTTTGTGCCTTCTTGTGAAGCCCGAAACCTAACAGAAATCAACCAAATAAATAAATCAATTAAAAAATTTCACAACAAAATGAAAAGAGCGACACTACTGAAAGCTTCAGTGCTTTCGGTGGCGATGGCATTGGGAATGCTGTCGCCAATGAGTGCGTCGGCGCAGCGGGCATAGGCTACGCCGCCATGAGAAGGAGGAAGAACGCCTGAGACTGCCACGGGGTCATTAGGACTCAAGAGAAATCAAAGAAAAATCAGAAAAAATTAAAAGAGTAAAAAAAGAAACAAGTAAAAAAATCAGAAAAATGAGAAAAGCAATTACATTAGCGATGACTCTGGCGGTGGCCATGTGCTTCAGCCAGTGCAAGAAGAGCGTGGAGACCCTCTCCACAGCCGCCGGCGCCACAGTGACCACTACTGCGGTGAGCAGCATCACCACGACAACGGCAAGTTCGGGCGGCAACGTTACAAGTGAAGGCGGTGGCACGGTGACAGCGAAAGGCGTTTGCTGGAGCACAAGCGAGAACCCGACAATAAGCGACTCAAAGACCGAAGACGGCACAGGAACGGGAAGCTTCACCTCGAGCATTACGGGTCTGACAGCCGGCACCACATATCATGTGAGGGCGTATGCCACCAACCAAGCCGGCACCACATACGGCGCAGATGTCAGCTTCTCGACAACTGCAAATCCTAATGGTACGCTTGTGGGTGAGTTTTCATTAGGTAGCACCACGAAGGTGTACTTTTCAAAGAGCAATTTGGTTTATAACAGCAAGTATATGTTCAGCGATGACCAAACATACTACAATATTGCTTCACCAAGTGCCAATTCGCGCACATTCTTCAACTGGAGCACTGCTTACGGCATGGCGAGCCAGACGATATACGACAGCGACGGCAGCACCTCGTGCGGCACCGGTTGGAGAATACCCACAAAAACCGAGTGGGAGTATCTTATCGGCCGCACCGTAAACGGTAATACCGGAGACGGCGGAGCATACCGTAGGGTTACGTTGACTGACAGCAAGGACGGGAAGGCGAGTGTATATGGCATGATAATATTCCCTGACAATTATACAGGGACCGTGCCGTCAAGTGGAGCGTCCATCACGAAGACGACATTCGTGAACGACTACGAGTCTGTCGGCTGCGTGTTCTTGCCTGCTGCCGGCTACTTTCGTGGTTACTCGGTGAACGGTGCCGGGCGTTGCGGCTACTACTGGTCGAGTACGGAGATCGATGATAGCGGCGCGTACCACTTGTACTTTGGTTCGGGCTGGTGGTTCATGACCGGCGGCAACGAGACCGACGGTCTATCCGTGCGTCTGGTTAGGTTGGAGTAATTTTTCCTGTGCCCTTCCCGAGAGAGCAGGGCGCTTGTGTCGTCGGGTTGTAGTTCATAGGATTTACCTTCCCGACCAAACCAATTTGCCGTCGAATATTTTTTTATTTTTTAACTGACATTTTGTCAGAATTTTGTATCTTTGCAGTTTGTTCAGGAGATTTCTCCATTCCGCTCCGCTCCAGTCGAAATGACGGACACACAGACGTCATTCCGAACGGAATGTAATGGAGTCGAGGAATCTCATATTGTTGAGTAACAAACATTTACAAAATGAAAATATCATATAATTGGCTTAAACAGTACGTTCAGTGCGATTTGCCTGCTGAAGAACTTGGAAAAATTTTGACCGGAACGGGTCTAGAAGTTGAAGACATGACACCTTACGAATCGGTAAAAGGCGGCTTGAAAGGCGTGGTGGTGGGCAAGGTACTCACCTGCATCGACCATCCCAACTCCGACCATCTGCACATCACCACCGTTGACGTCGGCGAGGCCGAGCCTCTGCATATCGTCTGCGGCGCGCCTAACGTGGCTGCCGGACAAACGGTGCTGGTGGCAACAATAGGATGCGAGCTGTGGAGCGGCGACGAGCACTTCACCATCAAGAAAGGCAAGATACGCGGTGAGGTGTCGGAAGGCATGATTTGCGCGGAAGACGAGCTGCAACTCGGCGAGTCGCACGAAGGCATCATGGTGCTTCCTGACAGTTACGAGGTTGGTAAACCGGCATCGTGCTATTTCCCTGTAGAACAAGACTTTACGTATGAGATAGGCCTCACTGCCAACCGTTCCGACGCCACCTCACACATAGGATGCGACCGCGACATTGTGGCGGCACTGAATCATCTGAACAACACCCGCGAATATCATATCACACGCCCCTCGGTGGAGGATTTCAAGGTGGAAAACACCGACCTCGACATCGATGTCACGGTGGAAGACACCAAGGCCTGCCCTCGCTACAGCGGTGTCACCGTGAGCGGCGTGAAGGTTGGACCGTCACCGGCATGGCTCAAACACCGTCTTGAGGCAGTGGGACTGCGCTCCATCAACAACATCGTCGATATCTCAAACTTCATACTGATGGAGGTCGGACAGCCATTGCACATCTTCGATGCCGACAAAATCAAAGGTAAGAAGGTGATTGTCAAATGCTTGGCAAAAGACACCCCGTTCACCACTCTGGATGGCATCCAGCGTAAGCTCAACGACACCAACCTCATGATTTGCAACGCCGAAGAGCCGATGTGCATAGCAGGTGTGTTCGGCGGTCTTGACTCCGGTGTGACCGAAAACACCACGAATATCTTCATTGAGAGTGCCTACTTCAACCCCACCTCGATACGTAAGACCGCACGTTTTCACGGGCTTCAGACCGACGCCTCTTTCCGTTATGAGCGCGGCTGCGACCCGAATATCACTCTCTATGCATTGAAACGCGCCGCATTATTGGTGAAAGAACTCGCAGGCGGCACCGTGTCGTCATTGATAAAAGACATCAAAAACGGCGACTTCACCCCTGTCCGCGTGCAGCTGAGATTCGATTACCTGAACAAGATTGCAGGTCAGGAAATAGAAAAAAATATAGCCGTCAACATCCTCAAAGACCTTGACTGTCAGGTGGTTGAGCTCACCGACGCTTACGTCACCGTTGATGTGCCGACATGCAAGGTCGATGTGTATCGTCCAGCCGATTTAGTTGAAGAGATATTAAGGATCTACGGCTACGACAACATCGCCATCCCGACAAAAATCAACGCCAGCCTCAACGTCAACAACAAGCCCGACAAAGAGAAGATTCAGAAAGAGATTTCCATCATGTTGGCTTCCAACGGGTTCTATGAGATTATGAACAACTCTCTCACGAAATCGGCATACACACGTGACCTCGACAGCTTCGACGAGGCTCATAACGTGAAGATTATGAATCCGTTAAGCTCAGACCTCGACGTGATGCGCCAGTCGCTGATGTTCGGCGGACTCGAGAGCATAGCACGCAACCAGAGCTTCAAGAGCTTTGACATGAAATTCTTCGAGTTCGGCAATGTATATCACTACAACGCCGAGAACAAGGCGACGGAGGAGAAGCCCCTCAATCCCTACACCGAGAACTTCCGCCTCGACATGCTCATCACCGGCAACGCTAAGGAAGAGTCGTGGACCGGCAAGCCACAGAGCCTCACATTCTACGACTTGAAAAAATATGTCCTTGGCGTCATCCATAAGGTCGGCATCAACACCGATGAGCTTGAAATGACCGAAGGCGATGAGAAACATTACGACTATTCCATGGTTTATTCATTGAATAACAACAAGTTAGTGACTTTAGGCAAAATCAACGCCAAGACTTTGAAGATTTTCGACGTGAAGAAGGAAGTGTTTCACGCCACCTTCGATTGGGATATGGTCGTGAAGATTGTCAAAGGTCTGAAAACCATCAGTTTCGAGGCATTGCCGAAGTTCCCGAGCGTGCGCCGCGACCTCGCCCTTGTCATGGATAAGAACGTGACGTTCGAGCAAATCAAGAAATTGGCTTTCGCGACCGAGCGCAACATCCTGAAATCGGTGAATCTGTTCGACATCTACGAAGGCGACAAGATTCCGGCGGGCAAGAAACAATACGCTGTCAGTTTCACCTTGCAAGACAAGCAGAAGACCTTGACCGACAAGGTGATAGAGAAGACCATGGCAAGGATTCAGTCGGCCATCGAGCAACAACTTAACGCGACTTTAAGATGATTGACATCCAGGCCATAAAACAGCGTTTCGGCATCATCGGCAACGACCCAGCCCTGAACCGCGCCATCGAGGTGGCAGTGCAGGTGGCCGCCACCGACCTCACCGTGTTCATCAACGGGGAGAGCGGCACCGGCAAGGATGTGTTTCCGCAGATAATACACCAGAACAGCAGCCGCAAGCACGGGCAATATTTCGCCATCAACTGCGGCGCCATACCGGAAGGCACCATCGACTCAGAGCTGTTCGGTCACGAAAAAGGCTCATTTACAGGAGCTTACGACACTCGCAAAGGCTATTTCGAGGTTGCTGACGGTGGCACCCTGTTTCTTGACGAGGTGGGAGAACTGCCTTTGGCGACGCAGGCACGCCTCCTTAGAGTTCTCGAAAACGGCGAGTTCATAAAAGTCGGCTCATCGAAGATACAGAAAACCAACGTGCGTGTGGTCGCCGCCACCAATGTCGATATACCCACAGCCATCGAGAAAGGACGTTTCCGCGAGGATTTGTACTACCGCCTCAACACCGTCCCGATACACATACCGGCTCTGCGCGAGAGAAAAGACGACATCAAGATGCTTTTCAGGAAGTTCGCTTCCGACTTCGCCGAAAAATACCGCATCCCGGCGGTGCAGCTCACACCTGAGGCACTCGGCGTTCTCGAAAACTACCGTTGGGACGGCAACATACGACAGCTGAAAAACGTCACCGAGCAGATATCCATCATCGAGACGGAAAGGATAATAACGCCTGAGATTTTGAGAAACTATCTGCCGGTGCAAAACGCCTTGCCGGCCATCTTCAAAGATGAAAGCAAAGCCGACTCCATCTCAGAACGCGATCTTCTTTACAAGGTGCTATTCGACATGCGAAAAGACATCACCGAACTGCGCAAAACCGTTGACGAGCTGACGGCCGGACAAATCGCGACGACACCGTTACAGCAACAGAACATCACACCTATCAAGGCGACGACAGTGATAGACTACGACAACACCCAAGACGCTGAAGTTGAATATCTCCAGGAAGAGCATAACGACAACCTCTCGTTGCAAGATAAAGAAAACGAAGTGATTATCAAAGCTTTACAAAAATATAACGGCAAACGCAAGGAAGCGGCAAAAGAACTCGGAATAAGCGAGAGGACGTTGTACAGAAAAATCAAGGAATACGACATAAAGATATGACAAATCACGAAATGCGTTGAACCATGTTGAAGAGATTTAACACCTTGTTAATATTGACAGCGGCATTAGTGCTGTCGGGATGCGGGATTTACTCGTTCACGGGAGCGAGCATCCCGGCGGAGGCTAAGACCGTGTCGGTACACTATTTCCCAAATAACGCCAATCTGGTCAACCCTCTGCTTAGCGACCAGATTACCAACACTTTACGTGATTATTTCATGAATCAGACGACGCTCACCGGTGTGGACGACAACGGTGACCTCGCCATCGAGGGAGAGATTGTCGATTACAAGACCGCACCCACCGCCATCACCGGCGACCAAGTGGCGGCTCTGAACCGTCTCTCCATCACCGTGAATGTCAGGTTTTACAACCGATTCGACGATTCAAAGAACTTCGAGCAGAAGTTTACGCAATATGAGGACTATTCGAGCAATCAGGACTTGAATGCCGTTCAGAACGAGTTAGTTGAGTCGATTTGTGACAAATTATGCGAGGATATTTTCAACAAGGCAGTGGTAAATTGGTGAACGATGAACAAGAGCAAGTTGACACGGTTGTTATCGCATCCTGAAATCATTGACACTCAGGATGTTATAGAGCTAAGGGAGATGGTGAGGGATTTCCCTTACTTCACGGCGGCGCAAGTGCTTCTTGCCGTCGGCATGCGACGTGTCGGACATGAGCAAGCAGACCTGCAGCTCAGTTGCGCGGCGGCGATGGCACCCGACAGAAACGTGTTGCGCAAACTGTGTACCGAACTGCCCGATGAATATGTGGATTCAACACAAAACCCTGACAATCAAGCGGATATAATCCCTGAAAAAACCATTTTGATTCCTGAGATAGACCTCGGAGGCACCTCAGAGGCACTCAACAGAGAAGTGGCACTACTCGAAGAGAAGAAAAAAAGCCTCGACGAGCTGATGGCTATAATCGAAAACAAAATCGCCGAACTCGAACAAAAGAAAAAAACATCTAAAAAACCGGAAAAAAAACTCTCAAAAGCCGAAATTATCGACAAATTCATCGCCGAAAACCCGACAATTTCGCGTCCGAAACAGGAGTTTTTCAACCCAATATCGGCCGCACAAGAGTCGGTAATCGACCAAGAAAATATCGTAAGTGAAACATTAGCAACGATTTACGAGAAACAAGGATATTTTGAAAAAGCAATTTCAATTTATGAAAAATTAAAATTAAAATATCCAGAAAAAAGTGTTATCTTTGCGGCTCGAATAAATGTGTTAAAAAATAAGTCAAACAATTAATATTTAAGACAATGTACGTAACTATTTCAGTATTAATCCTTATCGTCAGTTTCTTGATGATGTTGGTGGTGTTAGTTCAGAATTCAAAAGGGGGCGGATTGGCATCCAATTTCTCGTCACACAACCAGATTCTTGGCGTCCGCAAGACTACCGACTTTTTAGAGAAGACCACTTGGACACTCGCTATCCTTTTAGTGGTGTTCTGCCTCGCTTCAAGTCTCACCATCCCGAAAGGCGGCGTGCAAGGTGCCAGCAAGTCTGACACTAAGATGCGCAGCCAGATAGAAAACACCATGACATCGCCTATCGAGGCTCAAACTGACTCAGAAGCTGCAGAATAATCTGATAAGCAAGACAAAAAAATGTCAGAATGTCACCCGTTCTGACATTTTTTTTATCATTCATCTGACAAAATCGTTTTGGAATGATTTTTGATAATAAGAAATCGCAAGAAAATGACAATTAAAACATAAATATCATGGCAAAATTGAATATCAAACCGTTGGCAGACCGCGTCGTTATCGAGCCGGCTGTCGCAGAACAGAAAACAGCAAGTGGAATCATTATCCCTGACACAGCAAAAGAGAAACCGCAGCAAGGCACAGTGGTGGCTGTCGGTCCTGGCACAAAAGACAACCCTATCACCGTGAAGGTTGGCGACACCGTCATCTATGGCAAATACGCCGGCACGGAATTCCATCTCGACGGAAAAGACTACATGATTATGCGTGAGAATGACATCATAGCAATCATCTAATTTGTAAATAATTAAAAATCAAAGATATGGCAAAAGACATAATGTTCAATTTGGATGCACGCGACGGCCTGAAGAAAGGCGTCGATGCATTGGCAAACGCAGTGAAAGTGACTCTCGGACCTAAAGGCCGTAACGTCATCATAGAGAAATCATACGGTGCCCCTCACATCACGAAGGACGGCGTGACAGTAGCAAAGGAAATCGAGCTCGCCGACCCGATAGAGAATATGGGCGCACAGCTCGTGAAAGAAGTGGCATCGAAGACCAACGACCTCGCCGGTGACGGCACCACGACAGCCACAGTGCTGGCACAGTCGATAGTGGCGACAGGCCTCAAAAACGTCATCGCAGGTGCCAACCCGATGGACCTCAAACGCGGCATCGACAAAGCTGTGGCTAAAGTCGTGGCTTCCTTGAAGGAACAGTCGGAAATCATTGGCGACAACACCGAGAAGATACAGCAGGTGGCCACCATCTCAGCCAACAATGACGCCACCATCGGCACCCTCATCGCCGACGCGATGGGCAAGGTGAAGAAAGAAGGCGTCATCACCGTTGAGGACTCAAAAGGCATCGAGACATACGTTGATGTCGTCGAGGGCATGCAGTTCGACCGCGGCTATATCTCACCTTACTTCGTGACCGACACAGAGAAGATGGAGGCCGTTTATGACAACCCGTTCATCTTGATTTATGACAAGAAAGTCAGCGTGATGAAAGACCTCCTCCCTGTTTTGGAGAAGACCTTACAAACCGGCCGCGCCTTGTTAATCATTGCAGAAGACATTGACAGCGAAGCACTTGCGACATTGGTTGTCAACCGTTTACGCGGCTCGTTGAAGGTCGTGGCAGTGAAGGCTCCGGGCTTCGGCGACAGACGCAAGGAGATGCTCGAAGACATCGCCATCCTGACAGGCGGCACCGTCATCAGCGAGGAGAAAGGCTACCGTCTGGAAGACGCGACATTGGCAGAACTCGGCTCATGCGACAAGATTACCGTCACGAAAGACAACACGACTATCGTCAACGGACATGGTGAGAAAGAGAACATCCAAGGCCGCGCGGCACAAATCAAGGCTCAGATTGCAACCACGACGTCTGACTACGACCGTGAGAAACTCCAGGAGAGATTGGCAAAGATCGCCGGTGGCGTGGCAGTCATCCACGTCGGTGCAGCATCTGAAGTAGAGATGAAAGAGAAGAAAGACCGTGTTGAAGACGCTTTGAACGCCACACGCGCCGCCATAGAAGAGGGCATCATCCCGGGCGGTGGCGTCGGATTCATCAGAGCTATCAAGGCTCTCGACAGAATGAAAGGCGAAAACGACGACGAGACGACAGGTATCAGCATCATCAAACGCGCTTTAGAGGAACCGCTTCGTCAGATCGTGGAGAACGCCGGACTCGAAGGCTCGGTGGTGGTCAACAAAGTGGCTATGGGCAAAGGCGACTACGGCTTCAACGCCCGCACTGAGGTTTACGAGAACTTGCTCAAGACAGGCGTCATCGACCCTGTGAAGGTGGCAAGGGTGGCACTCGAGAACGCCGCTTCCATCGCAGGCATGCTCCTGACAACAGAATGCGTCATCTCCAACCACAAAGAGGAGAACCCTGCACCGCAGATGCCAAACATGGGCGGCGGAATGCCGGGAATGATGTAGTCTTTTGAAGAAGACAGAAGTCAGAAGTCAGAAGTCAGAATGAGGTGCGGAGCGAACGTAGTTCGCTCCGCACCAGCCTTTTAATTATCAATTGTCAATTTAATCCCGTTTTCTCTCGTGAACTGCAGTATTTTGGCCGCATGTCTTCCCCTGACGATGACGTGATGGTTGCCGATGGAACGGTTCAAGAGATAAGGCTTGAGGTTGATGTCGAAGGTGATTTGCGTGCGACAGAAATGGTCACTATATTGATTGTCAATGGCTTTAGCTTCGGCGACAAACATTTTATCGAGACGGCGGCCGCCCCATTTCATGATGGTGTAATCGGTCAACGGCATGGCACCTTGTATGGCGACGCCTATACCCGACTCAAAATGCGAGCGCACTACAGTGTCATCACACATTGAGAGCGGCACGGTGCAATGCGCGAGCATGGCAGTTTTGTCGGTCAGGATGGAAGGATTCGCCATGAAAGCAGTCTCACCGCACAGCCTCTTCGCCAAAATCATGGTCATGAGAGTCTGCATGTCGCCTTCACAGCCAGCCACCACACCTTCGTCGTTGAGCAAAGCTAACGCCACACAACTTGTTGTGTTACAGGCTTTTATGATGTCGAAACACCTTATCGTCATAGCGTCTAAACGCTCTTCACGACATATTTTCCTTATCGCCAGATACGTCTTGGCGGCTGCTATCATATCATCATCGGAAGGCTCTTGCACCGATTTCGAGCGTTTTACCAAGTCCTCCGCTATTTTTTCGACCTCTGATGAAGAAAAATGCGATGGCACGTCTTTAAATTCATTGATAAGTCGTTGTAAATCAATGAATACAGTTTCAACGCCATAATAATCACCCAGATAGTCGTAGTCAACGCCGGAAGCGATGAGCCAATCAGAGGGTTTACCGAAGACACCGATGCGGAGTCCTGACAACTGACGCGTGGCATCTTTAGGCCGCGAAGAAGTGCCGCCTCGTATCTTATTGATTTCCATCACAATATCATCAGCACCTCCATGAATTATCCTGCCATTATTGCCGGTTTCCGACAAAAACGACAGTATTTCCAAGGCGGCAGCCAGCGAGTTATTGCGTCCGTCGGCAATAATTGAAATCGTTTGCTTGGGGGCATTGTTCCATGTCTCCATGAAAATATCTTTAAACAGACTCTCCACGCCGCCGGTGGCAATCATCAGGAAATCGGGTACAAAATGCTTTGTTTTCCAATCAGTTACGTCAGATAGTATAGTGAACTCGGCATCACAATCTCTTTCAAGACGTGAGATAATCTCAGCGTATTCCGTGTTGACAAATTCGTCAGACTGAAACGAAGACCGAAGAACTAAAACCCTCATCAGTCATTTTTTGGTTATTTCATATGTTTGTTGACATTTTAATGTCTGACAACAAATCTCTGTGTTTTCGCGCCGACTTTGACAAAATAAACGCCATTTTCAAAATTTGATGTGGCGACATTCAACTCATCATGGGCTTCAAACTCCTCTATCTTCTGACCAAAGACATTGTAAATGCTGACATTTCCGAGGTTTTCCCCGAATATTTTCATAAAATCGTTAGCGGGATTAGGATAAGCGACAAACGTTTCGGCATCAGCTTCATCAACTGATTCTTCACACTCATGCTGTTCATAACCTTCGTCAAGCAAAGCATTGATAATAGTTTGTTCATCCTCAATAGGATACAGGTCGCGAATAGCGATTGTGTAGTCAGGTCTGATTATCATCACGGTAGGATAATAAGCCACAGGAATACTCTGGACTATAGGTGTCGCATTGCCGGTTGTGCTGATTGTCGGATAATTCACACCATTTGCCTCCATCCATGCCATACATGCCTCGTCTTCAGCATTTGCGCAGACTCCCATGAAATACACGTCGTGCTGGTTGCAGCCGAAAGCTCTGTAAGCTTCATTGACATACGGCATGTTAATCTGTGAAGACTCGTCGTCATTAAGGAAGAAATGGATAAGCACCGCCTGGCCGCCATCAAGTATTGAATAGAGGTTTATCTCATTACCGTCAACATCTGTTCCGGTGAAATCCGCCATAATATCATCACCGCCCGCTGTAGTAGTAACAAGTTCTTGAACAACTTCATAAAGATTACCGTCAGCGTCAGCCGGGACAGCATAAATCATATAGTCAGTATTAGGTTCAAGTTCTGTGAAAGTCTGTGAAATCTCGTATTCACCAGGGAAACCGTATGTCTGGAGATAATCCGGCATGTCAAGTCCGGTTGCTGCCATCCATTGGTCAAACTCCGTCTCAGTCCCCATCATATAATAATATGATGCGCAATCCTCGTTTGGAGTAAATGTCACGGTGACTTCAGTCTCAAGAACCTGGTCAACGGATATTGTCACTTCCGGATAGGCGGCGCCACATTCATACTGCTGTATGCCGTGGTTTTCCAAAGCCGAGATAACCGTCTGCGCATTGCTTATCGGCCAAAGGTCTTGAATGACAATGTCATGGCTCGGAGCTATAAGAATAACTGTCGGATAAGCTTGTATTCCGTATGAGTTGCAAATGCTTGTGCCTCCCGCCGCTCCGCTTATGGTCGGGTATTCCACGCCATAGGTGTTAACCCAGTTCAGACATGCGGTCTCAGAGTCACCTGTCGCGATTTCGATATAATAAACATCATGCTGATTGCAGCCGAAAGAATAATACGATTCCACGATTTTAGGAACTGCCTGTTGACACGGACCGCAAGTTGTAAAGAAGAAATCGATGAGGACATACTGTCCGCCGGCAAGAATATCGAACAAGTGGACTTCTGTTCCGTGAACGTCAGTAGCTGTAAAGTCAACAGCCGTTGTAATCGGGCATTGTGCAAACACATTGAATCCCAATGCGATAGCAAAAACAAATGTAAAGATTTTTTTCATTGTACAATTATTTAAGATTTTCGACGCAAAAATATAAAAAAATTTAAAAAACCACAAAAACTTTTTAACTTTAAAAACTTTACAAACTTTTTACTAATTTTGCAGTCTGTTATGGAAGAGAATAAACCAAGGAAGCGCGACCGTATCATTAAGGGATTTTCGAAGCTTCTGAAAGAGGACAAATTGAAGGCTGTTTCAGAATACATTGAGAATCCCGGGGAGTTTATTGCCCTTCTGAAGGGGTTTTGGTATTCCGACAGTGAGAAGCAGAAGCAGTTTGACGAGTTCAGCGAGAACACCATCTCCAATTTCCACATACCCTACGGAGTGTCGCCCAACGTGATGATAAACGGCAATATTTATATGGTGCCGATGGTCATTGAGGAGAGCAGTGTGGTGGCGGCGGCGTCAGCGGCGGCGAAATTCTGGGGCGACCGTGGCGGCTTTCATGCCGAAGTGATTGACGTTCAGAAAGTTGGACAGCTGCATTTCTGTTATAAAGGCGACAAAGATGCCCTCAAAAGTCTCATGCCTGAGATAGACGCGCAGCTCCGCGACTCAACAAGAGACATCACCGCCAATATGGAGAAACGTGGTGGCGGAATCATTGATATTCAATTGGTTGACTTCACCGACAAGCTTGAAAACTATTATCAGCTGCGTGTCACGTTCAACACCTGCGACTCGATGGGAGCCAATTTCATCAACTCGTGCCTCGAGACTTTCGGACACACCTTGCAGGATTATTTTCTCCGTCGTGGCGAAACTGTTGAGATAGTGATGGCGATTTTGTCGAACTACACCCCCGAATGCCGTGTCAGAGTGTGGGTTGAGTGCCCTGTCTATGACCTTGATGGCGTTGACGAACACCTTGACGGACAGGCATTTGCGGAGAAATTCAAGAAAGCCGTTGACATCGCCCATATCGACGAATATCGTGCCACGACGCATAACAAAGGCATCTACAACGGCATCGATGCCGTGGTGATAGCTACCGGCAACGACTTCAGGGCCACCGAGGCGGCGGGGCACGCCTATGCCTCGCGCAGCGGACATTATGAGTCGCTTAGCTCATGCGAAATCAAAGACGGGATGTTCAGATTCTGGCTTGAAGTCCCGATTGCGCTCGGCACCGTGGGCGGCTTGACGAGCCTCCACCCTCTCGCCAAGAAATCGTTGGAATTGCTTGGCCGTCCGTCGGCTACCGAACTGATGACGATAGCGGCCACTATGGGGCTCGCAAACAACTACGCCGCCGTCAAGTCGCTGACAACCAAAGGAATACAACAAGGGCACATGAAGATGCACCTCGCCAATATCTTAAATCAACTTGGAGCCTCCGACGAACAGAAAGCCGCGGCGTTAGTGCATTTTAAGGATGTAACGGTGACATATGCCGCGGTAGAAGACTTCCTCCGTCATGAATAAATATCACTCCAACGGCAAGCTACTGCTTTCAGGCGAATATCTCGTGCTTAAAGGCGCGAAGACACTTGCTTTGCCGCTGAATCTTGGACAGTCGCTCGAAGTCAAGACCATAGGCATACAGGAAGGCATGATACATTGGGACGCCTACACCACAAAAGGCTTCTGGTTTGCCGCCATCTTCAGCAAGTTCGGATTCACCGTGCACGCCTCCGACGACATGGACAAAGCCGACAACCTCTGTAATATCTTTAAGGAGATTAAAGCGTTGAACCCCAATATTTTACAAGATAAAAACGATTATTTTTTCACCACACGCTTAGAATTTGACAAAGACTGGGGACTTGGCAGCAGCTCAACGCTCATCTCGTTGCTCGCGCAATGGGCTGAGGTGAATCCCTATGAGCTTTTAAAGAGGACGATGGGCGGCTCAGGTTACGACATCGCATGCGCAACAGCCACAAAACCAATAACTTATCAGCTTAAAAACGGGAAGCCTGTCGTTGAAGAAATAGAGTTTAAGCCTACTTTTTCAGATAGGTTGTTTTTCGTTTACCAGGGACACAAACAAAGCTCAGGCAAGGAAGTGAAATCGTTTGAAGAAAGAGCGAAAACCTATGATTTCTCGAAAGAAATAGAAGAAATTTCAGTTATTTCAGAGAATTTGGCAAAAGCCATTTCGTTTGATGATTTTTGCCATCTTCTGACTCGCCATGAGACAATTATGAGCCAAGTTTTAGCGCAGCCGAGCTTACAATCGCAATATCCTGATTTTCAAGGTGTTATAAAGTCACTCGGAGCTTGGGGCGGCGACTTCTTCTTGGCGGCGACGGAGCTATCTGAAAAGGAGGTGAAACATTATTTCAACGAAAAAGGTCTTGACACCATTTTCAAATACGACGACATCGTTCTCTGACGTGGACGGAAACCCTCGGCCGTTTCAGTTGAAAAGACGAATTTTTTCTACCAAAAGATATTCGCGTTATCAAAAAAATTTTGTATAATTGCAGTTTGGAATTTTTAGGATTTGATTTTTGATGAAAATTTGGAAATATTTTATAAGTCTCTCATTCTTAATGTGTTTGTTTCTCGGGACGCATAGTGTCGCGTTTGCGGAAAGCGAGGCGCAAGAGGAATTTAAGGCGGGCGAGGTGATTATAGAGCACATCCTTGACTCGTATGAGTGGCATATTTTCACGTGGAAAGGCCATCATGTGAGCGTATATTTGCCTTGCATCGTCATCAACGAGGGCAAATGCTATACTTTTTCATCAAGAGTATTCCATGACAACGAGTTTTACACCACGGTTAACAAAACCAACTCCGAAGAGCTTGTTTTCACCATCCCTCACGATGGCAGTTACAAAGGTAAGATAGTGATTCTCAATGCTGACGGCATGCAAAAACGTCCGTTAGACATCTCGATAACGAAAAACGTCATGGCGTTGTTCATCTCCTGCGCCTTGATAATCGTTTTGTTCTATTTGGTGACGAAAGCGTATCAAAAACGAGGTGAGAAAGCCCCGAAAGGCCTGCAGTCGCTGTTTGAGTGGCTCATCGTCTATGTGCGCGACGACATCGCGAAAAAAGCCATCAGCGAGAAGAGCGTTGACCGTTATCTGCCCTATCTCGTCACGGTGTTTTTCTTCATTTTCATCAACAACATCTTAGGGCTCATCCCGATTTTCCCGTTCGGCGCGAATATCACGGGAAACATAACGGTGACTGCGGTTTTGGCACTTTTCACCTTTTTCATCACGAATCTTCTCGGAAACAAAGAATATTACAAGGACATCGTGAACACGCCCGGAGTGCCGTGGTTTTTGAAGTTTCCGCTGCCTCTTATGCCAATCATCGAGACGGTGGGCTGCTTCACCAAGCCTTTCGTGCTTGCGATACGTCTGTTCGCCAACATCACGGCGGGACATATAGTGGTGTTAGGCTTCATCAGCAGCATCTTCATAGTGGCGAAAATCAGCGTGGCGGGAGGCGTCGGGATGTCGGCGTTTTCGTTGTTGCTGGCGATTTTCGTCGATTGTATCGAGTTGTTGGTGGCATATATCCAGGCGTATGTGTTCACCCTGCTCTCGGCATTGTATTTCGGTATGGCAAGCAAGGAACACCATCATTAGTTTGAAGTTTGGAGTTAATTGATTAACAAATATAACAAATGTAAAGATGCGATTCATCGCATCCCAATAACAACAAAAAAATTAAAGTTATGTCATTATTAGTTATGTTACAGGAAGTGGCAAGAGCGGCGGCGGATTTGGCTCCATTGGCTAAGTTTGGCGCGGCTTTCGCTGCAAGTATCGCCGTAATCGGCGCGGCAATGGGTATCAGCAAAATCGGCAGCAGTGCCTTGGAGTCAATGGCACGTCAGCCCGAGGCTGCAGGTAACATCCAGACAAGCATGATTTTGGCGGCGGCATTCGTGGAAGGTGTTTCACTGTTTGCTGTGGTCGTCTGCTTGCTCGTCGCAGTCGCTTAACGAGCAAAGGAACGGGTTGTAACGGTTGGTTGCAACCTTAAACTTAGTTAGTCAGTTAGTCAGTTAATCAGTTTGTCAGTTGGTAACTGAACAACCGAGCGACTGATTAACTGAACAACTGAACAATTGAACAACTGAATAATTATATAATATGGAATTGATAAGTCCTGATTTCGGGTTTTTCTTCTGGATGGTGCTGGCGTTTGGCATCGTGTTTTTCTTTGTTGCGAAGTACGCCTTCCCTGTGATAGGGAGAACCCTGAAAAACCGCGAGCAGAAGATTGCGGAATCGCTTGAGCAGGCTGAACGCATACACGAGGAGATGCAGAACATTCAGGCGAAGAACGAGGAATTGCTCAAGAAAGCCCGCGAGGAACGCGAGGACATGCTCAACGAGGCACGCATCTCACGTGACAAAATTATCGACGAGGCACGTACGAAAGCCAAGGAAGAGACAAGCCGTCTCGTGGAATCGGCAAAGGAAACGATTGAGAATGAACGCAAAGCAGCGATGACCGACATTAAAAACGAAATCGCCAACATCTCAATAAAAGTGGCCGAAAAAATCCTCGAGAAAGAGCTGTCTGCCGACGAGGCTCAGTTAAATTATATCAACGAAATCATCAAAGAAGCTGACAATCAATAAGATAGTATGAGAAACACATTGCTTATACGTCGCTATGCGAAGGCTTTTCTCGACTACGCCATCGAAAACAAGATGACTGAGCAGGGACTTGCCGACCTCGAGCTGCTTACCGCAACGCTGCAAGACAACCGCGAGCTGCGTAGCATACTGTCACAGCCTTTCTTGTCGAAAACGAAAAAAGAGACTATCATCAACAGGATTTTCAAAGATAAGATTTCGGATAAGACATTGAATTTCATAAAGTTAATGCTCGAAAAAAACCGTCATGACATCATCCCGCTGATTCTGGTGCCATACCGCGAGCTGTATTATGAATACAAAAACATCGCCGAGGTGACCATCACGACAGCGGTGAAAATCGATGAACAGACGCAGCGCAAGCTACTTTGGTTCATAAAAGACAAATTAAATGGTAATGTTCAGATTATCAATAAGATAGACAAATCCATAATAGGAGGCTTCGTAATCAATTACCTTGATTACCAATACGACAGAAGCATTCGCAATGAGTTAAAGAGCTTGCAGTCTATCTTCAATGAGAATCTTTTTGTAAAAGGATATTAAAACACAAGATATGGGAACAATAAAACCCGCTGAGGTTTCAGCTATTTTGCTTGACGAGCTGACGAATTTCGAGAACGAGGCCTCGCTTGACGTGAAAGGCACGGTGCTCAATGTCGGAGACGGCGTGGCGCGTGTCTATGGCATGCGTGACGTGGAAGCCGGAGAACTTGTGGAGTTTGAGAAGACCGGTGCGATGGGCATCGCGCTCAACCTTGAGGAAGACAACGTCGGCGTGGTGCTTCTTAGCGAGGCCGGCAACATCAACGAGGGCGACACCGTAGTGTGCACTCACCGCATCGCTTCAGTGAAAGTGGGCGAAGGACTGCTCGGACGTGTCATCAACACCCTCGGACAACCCATCGACGGCAAGGGCGAGATAAAAGGCGAGACGGTGGAGATGCCTCTCGAACGCAAGGCTCCGGGCGTAATCTTCCGCAAACCCGTTGACGAGCCATTGCAGACCGGCATCAAGGCCATCGACGCCATGATTCCTATCGGACGCGGACAGCGTGAGCTTATCATCGGCGACCGTCAGACGGGAAAGACCGCCATCGCGATAGACACCATCATCAACCAAAAAGAGTTCTACGACAAGGGAGAGCCGGTGTATTGCATCTACGTGGCAATAGGACAGAAAGGCTCCACCGTCGCCAACATAGTGCAAAGCCTTGAAGATCATGGTGCTATGCCATATACCATAGTGGTGGCCGCCACTGCATCCAACGCCGCCGCCATGCAATATTACGCACCGTTTGCAGGCGCCGCCATAGGCGAGTATTTCCGTGACACGGGTCGCGCCGCACTCATCATCTACGACGACCTCTCGAAACAGGCGGTGGCTTACCGTGAGGTCTCGTTGCTGCTCCGCCGCCCGCCAGGACGTGAGGCATACCCGGGCGACGTGTTCTACCTGCACTCACGACTCCTCGAGAGAGCTGCAAAAATCATCAACAACGACGAGATCGCGGCTAAGATGAACGACCTTCCGGAGTGCCTGAAAGACAAGGTGAAAGGCGGCGGCTCCTTGACGGCTCTGCCAATCATCGAGACGCAGGCAGGCGACGTGTCGGCATACATCCCGACAAACGTCATCTCCATCACCGACGGACAGATTTTCCTTGAGACGAACCTCTTCAACGCAGGCATACGTCCCGCCATCAACGTGGGAATCTCGGTGTCGCGTGTGGGCGGCAAAGCTCAAATCAAGTCGATGAAGAAAGTGGCGGGGACACTGAAACTCGACCAGGCACAGTTCCGCGAGCTTGAGGCGTTCTCGAAGTTCGGCTCCGACCTCGACGCTGCCACACAAGCCGTTCTCGACAAAGGCCGCCGTAACGTGCAGATACTCATCCAGCCACAGTCGTCACCGCTGAGGGTTGAGGAAGAAGTGGCAATCATCTACTGCGGAGTGAATAACCTGCTCAGAAAAATTCAGCCCAACCAGGTGGCAGAGTTCCAAAAACGCTATCTTACCTTGCTCAACAGCACACATAAAGCGACGATGGAGGCTCTGCGTAGCGGCAATTACGGCAACAACGAGAGAGCGGTACTGAACAAAGCCGCTGAAGACATAATCATCGCAATGACTAAGAAAGACTGATTGTTATGGCAAATCTCAAGGAAGTCAGGACACGAATCAACTCGGTAAACTCGACGATGCAGATCACCTCGGCCATGAAGATGGTGTCGGCATCGAAACTCCGTAAGTCGCAGACTACCATAGCGGCGTTGCGTCCGTATGCTTCCAAGCTCCAGGAGATACGACAGCATCTGTCAACGGCGTTACAGTCATCGACAGAGGGCGTGTTTGCCAAAATCCATAAAGAAAACCCTGAAGACGAGAAGATCCTCCTGATTCCGGTGGCATCCAACAAAGGGCTGTGCGGAGTGTTCAACGTCAATGTGTTACGCGAGCTTTTGCATGCCTTGAACGAAGACTTCAAGGTGCAATATGAGAAAGGTAACGTCGATATTCTCTGCATCAGCAAGAAGATAGAGGAGACGCTGCGTTTCAGGAAGTACCGCGTCGCCAGCAACGAGAACGAGCTCCTCGACAAGCTGTCATACGACAACACCATAGCTTTCGCCGAAAGGCTGATGAACGACTTCACTGATGAGAAATATGACCGTATCATTTTCATTTACAATCAGTTCAAGAACGCGGGGACACAGATTTTGGTAAAAGAGCAGTTTTTGCCTATCGTCAACGAAAAGCAGGTCGAAGATGAGGAGAATGCCGTTGAAGAGACGGAATACATCTTCCAGCCTTCCAAGGAAGAGATTCTCAGCTCATTGATTCCCAATTCGTTAAAACTTCAGGTTTATAAAATATTACTTGACAGCTCCACCTCGGAACACGGCGCGAGGATGGTCTCGATGACTAAGGCCACCGACAACGCCGGCGAGCTGCTTAAAGACTTGAATTTGTCATATAACAAAGCCCGCCAAGGAGCCATCACGAACGAGATTATCGAGATTGTAGGCGGTGCCAACGCATTGTAACTATGGATTTCAATTATTGGGAACAATATTATTCGAAACAAAACGCCGAGCTTATGCCGTCGTTGTTTGCGCACTATGTCGCTGATTTACTTGAAGATAGAAAAGTTGACATTGTCGAGCTTGGCTGCGGCAATGGTCGCGACTCGGTGTTCTTCGCCAAACAAGGACATAATGTTGACGCCATCGACCAATGCTATAACGAGATTTGTCTCTTGATAAATCAATATCAACATCTTGATAATCTTGATTTTAGATGCGATGACTTCACCGATTTGATGGACAGCGAGCCTTATGATGTGGTTTATTCGCGATTCACATTGCATTCGGTGAACAAAGAGCAGGAAAACCGCACATTGGAATGGGCCTATCGCAACCTGAAAAAAAACGGTTTGCTATGCATTGAGGTGCGCGGTCAGAGAAACGAAATCTACAAGGTTGGCGAAGCTGTTGAAAATGAGAAAGATGCGTTCATTTTGGACAATCATTACCGCAGGTTTATCAATTTCGACAAGCTTTGTGACGACTTGAGAAATCTCGGTTTTTCCTTGAATTTCGCGAGAGAAGACAAAGATTTTGCGCCTTACAACGGCAAAAATGAGACATATATCAGAGTAATCGCAAGAAAATGACAGACGATTTCTCCAAATACAACACTGAGGGTACATTGCTGAGAAAGATGCAATTGCGTCTGCTCGACATCATGGTTGAGATTGACAAAGTTTGTCGAAGAAACGACATCCATTATTGGATTGATTTCGGTTCGCTATTGGGTGCGGTTCGCCATCAAGGATTCATTCCCTGGGACGACGACCTTGACATCGCCATGTTGACCGAAGATTTCAACAAATTCAAGGAAATCGCCCCGAAGGAGCTTCCCCCGACGCTCTTCCTCCAAACCAAAGAGAGCGACCCATCCTACGACATGTTGGTCAACAAAGTGCGCGACAGAAACTCGTTTTTCGTCACCCAGCACGAGGATTTCACCAAAGACTACCAAAAAGGGCTATTTGTCGACATTTTTGAGGTAAAGCCCTATCCCTCTGTGCCAAAGAAACTCCAAAAGGGCATCTTGCGATGGTACAAGAAAATACATTTCTTCTATTCCGTGAAACACGACATCAGCTTGAAAAACCATCTTGCCACGCTGTGCTTCCCGTTCATGAAAGTCGTCCTCGATGTGGTTTGGGGCGTATTGCAATTGCTGCCGAAGAACCGTTTGGGTTATGAAAAGCGTTTCAACCCTTACGGCAACTCCTATCCGAAAGACTTCGTCTTCCCCCTCAAGGACATTGTATTTGAAGGAAAGACCTTTCTTGGACCTGCCGACCCCGACCGCTACCTCACCAGCATTTATGGCGACTATATGAAAGTCCCTCCCAAGGAGAAACGTGTCACACACATCATCCATGTGGAAATGAACTGAGCCATGAAGATCGCCGTCATTTCGAGAGGGGTACCCTCAAAAGAACATCCTTTATATGGGATTTTCGAATTCGACCAAGCCAAAGCACTTGCCGACTTGGGCCACGAGGTGGCTTTTGTGGCCATCGATTTCAGGGCATTTTCATACAAAAGGCATTTCGGCTTATTCAAGTATGAAAGTGAAGGGGTGCATGTCTTTGAGATGTCGTTGCCGCTCAATGTTTATCGGAGGGCCATACCTTTGCTTCAAAGGCTTTTTCTCATCCCTTTCCGTGCCATGCTTAAGTCGTTTGGCAAGCCCGATGTCGTTCACGCCCACTTCTACTCCATTGCTGCCATTGCCAGCATCCTGAAGAAGAAATATGACATTCCTTACGTCATTACTGAACATAGCAGCAAACTCAACAAACCCGCCGAGCAAATCAGCGACTTAGACAAAAGCCTTGCCACCAAAGCCTACCAAAGCTGCGACCGATTAATTTGTGTCTCCCCATCGTTACGCGACAAAATCATACGGAATTTCCATCGTGAAAGCGTGGTCATCCCCAACATAGTGGACAACAAAAGCTTTGGCTGGCACAACCAAGCCAAAGACGACTCACCTTTTGTTTTCGTTTCCGTGGGCAACCTGATCCCAGAAAAAGCCTTCGACCTGTTGATTGACGCCTTTTCGCAAGTGGGTGACGGAGCCTGCCTCCACATCATAGGCGACGGTCCCGAAAAAGCCAGGCTCGGTGACCAAATCAAGCAACTGGGCTTACAGAACCAGGTGGAGCTACTTGGGCAACTTGAACGCTCCGAAATCAATGCCGTGTTCCAAAAGAGCCATGCCTTCGTGCTGCCCTCGCAAAGCGAGACCTTCGGAGTCTGTTATATCGAAGCCATGTACGCAGGCCTTCCCGTCATCGCCACTCGTTGCGGCGGACCGGAATCCTTCGTCAACGAGAGCAACGGGACACTCGTCCCCGTGAACGATGTCGTCCGACTTGCCGACGCCATGCGTTTGATGCGACAAAACTATCATGATTACGACCCAAAGCGGATTTCCGACAACTGCATTGCCCAATTCTCCCCCAAAGTCATCGCAGAAAAAATCGTCAAGTCCTATTCTTTCTAAAAACCTTATCCACCAAGTCGTTCACTGACTGCGACACCTTCAGCCTGTAAAGCGCGAACAGCCCCGAGGCGAGGAAAACGACTGATTTCAGCACGGCATCGAGCGACAGGCCGACGATGGCCTTGGCAGTGCGCGTCGGCAAACACCTAATGGCAGCGACAGCTCAAATATCTTTACTCCCTCTTTCTCGTATGAAAAATAGCCGTATTTTCGTCTATAACTCTTTGACCTATAATCAATTACGAGCATAGCGACATCGTTTCCGGCCTTTGCTCATGCCTTAGCCTGATCAAACTCGAAAATGCCGTTGAGCGGATATGTTTCCGTAGGCATTCCTCTCGCTATCACGAATACTTTCATATTATCCCGTTCAATATTTTCACAAATTCCTTCGTCAAATTTCTTCTCGAATACTTTTTCACAAGCTCATTATGTCCAGTAATCGATTGATTTTCTTGATGTTTTTTATAAAAATCCAAAATTATTTCTTTCATTTTTTCTTTATCGTGGAAATCAACTGTGATGCCTGTCTGCGTCTCGTTTAAAATCCTTGACGAATCACCGTCTTCAGGTCCGATACTCAAAATCGGGCGACCACTTGCCATGTATTCGAATAATTTTCCGGTCAAAATTCCTTTCGCATTAGGGGTGTTGTTGACAAACAGCAGCAACACATTCGATTTCTGCTGTTCTTCAATCACCTGATTATGAGGAATATACGGAAATATCTCTACATATTTTTCGATATTGTTACGTTTTATTGAGTCGAGAACGGAATTATCGATCTGACCAATCAAACGAATACGTAATTGAGACGCGATTTGTCTCGTCTCAACAGTGTTTTTATGTACGTTATCGTTATTTAGCAATTCTGAGATTGCCTGCCAAAACATTTCAGGGTTACGGTTTTCGCCTATGATTCCGATGTGCGACATTGTGAAAGACGGATTTTCACCCACCTCTACATCGATTATCTCCGAATCATCATAACCATTGGTTATCACGGCGACATCTTTTGCACCATGATTTTCAAGACCTCTGGCACAGTCCCATCCCACCGTGACGACCTTTGTAGCCTCTGTAAGCACCTGATGTTCAAGACGATGATGTTTTTTATCGGCCCATCTCGTCAGTTTAAGGTCTTTATAAAAATCTATGTCGGTCCACGGATCACGGAAATCGGCGACCCACGGAATATTGAATTTTTTATGCAACGCCTTGGCTATCAAATGCATAGAATGCGGCGGACCCGTCGAAATCATCGCATCAACAGGATGTTCTTTCAAATATTCAGCTAAATACTTTACCGATGGTCTTATCCACCAGCAGCGAGCGTCAGGGATAAACAAATTGCCTCGCAGCCAAACACTTAGGTTTTCTTTCCATCCTGTTTTTCTCGCGCCCTCGTTGATGAATCCCGCCTTCACTTTCTCTCCTTTCTTGATGCCGAGGAACTTTTTATAAAAGGTATAAGGCTCCACAATCGGTCGTCTGATGACCTCCGTCTCAGGAGCGATATCCTTTTCCAACGATGCGTCTTCCACAGGATATTCAGCCTCATCGGCGGTGTAAATCACCGGTTGCCAGCCGTTTTCAGGCAGATACTTCGACATCTTCAGCCATCGCTGAACGCCGGAGCCTCCCGACGGTGGCCAATAATATGTGATTACCAGAACGCGCCTCATCATATTATTCGGAGATTCGATTCAACGTGTCTTTACGCTGTTTTAACCATGAATATACCACTGTCGCAAGACCGGCCAAAATCAGGAATGATGATACCAGCTGTATGATGTTTCCAATACGCCAAATGCTTGGCTCATAACGCATTACAATCTCATGCTGACCAGCCGGAATGACTGCGGCACGCAGAATGTAGTCGGCACGCAACAAGGGGCTTTCGTCATTGTCAACCCACATCGTCCAGCCTTTCTTTGTCCATATTTCGGAAAACACCACAAGCTCGTCTTTCGATGAATCGAATGTGTATTTCAACTCATTTGGCTTATAATCAACGAGTTGGATGGTGCCTTCGGCAGGTGATGCGTTAAAATCGCCTACGACATTCTTAAACTCATCGTTCACAACAGCTATATTTTTAACATCAGCGTCGGCGATGGCGTCAATCTCCTCATTTGGCGTCGCAACCCATTTTATGCCGGAGACAATCCATGCATTACCGAAAGCGTCGGGATTGAACGACACTTTCGGCGCGTTGTCCCGCTGGTAAATCACATATTTAGTATTCAACATGTTAAGCACTTTCCAGTAATTTGCATTTTGTTTTGTCAGATAATGGTCTATAACATCTTGATAACGACGCAGTTTGGCACCGCTATAGCCTCCCACCGACTTATGGAAATACGATGTGCTTGCATCGTTGAAAGTGCTCAACGTAAGGTTAATCACACGATAATCAAGGGTTTGGTCACGTAAAATCTGCTTGTCGATGTCGCTCAGAGCAAAAGGCTTGTCGGCTTTGCGTTTGTCAATGAAATTGTCGTTGTTGAGATAACGTTTGTCGATGGTGAACATATCCAACACCACCAGCAGCGCCAATCCCGCAAACATATAATTTGCCTTGAGTTTCCCTTTGACACTCAAGAACATAAGAGCCGCAGCCACCAAAATAAAGAAGAAGCTTCTGATGGCGTCGGCGCGGAAGATAGCGACACGCACGTTCTCAAGTTCTTTGGCAAACGTGAGATATACAGAGCCGTCCTGTCCTGCTTGTAACTGTTTGAACTGCAATGCTTCCGCCTGACTCAAAAAGCTGAAAAACGCCTGTGGCATGACGTAAAACAGCAGGCATATCCCGCCCGTGAGTCCAAACGAGATATACAGATATTTCATGTTTTGCCTCAGCGTCTCAGGGTTTTTGAAAATCTCTGCTAAGGCGAGGAATGCGAGCAAAGGCATACATACCTCCGCGATGACTAACGTCATCGAGACGGCGCGGAATTTGTTGTACCCCGGGACGTAGTCGAGGAAGAAATCGGTGAAGCCCATGAAATTCTTGCCCCAGCTAAGCAAAATCGACAGCACCGTGGCGGCGAGAAGCACCCATTTATATTTCCCTTTCACGATGAAAAGTCCCAAAACAAAGAGGAAACATACTATAGCCCCCACATACACCGGTCCGCTGGTGCCGGGCTGGTCGCCCCAATAGGCGTTCTGCTGCGCTATGGTGGAACGGAAACGCCTGTCAGAGCATTTGTCCAAAGCCGGATTGTCGTTTCCGATGTAAGCCGACGCGCCGCCTTTCACGTTGGGAATCATCAGACTCCACGTCTCCCCTATGCCGTAACTCCATTGCGTGACGTAGTCTCTGTCGAGACCTTTCGTCTGGTTTGCGACATCAGCCTTCAAGACAGGTTTGCCGCGCATGGTCTCCTTGCCGAACTCATAATTCGCGTAAAGCGTTGTGGTACAAGTCAATATGGCGATTATTGCAACGCCGACAAGGATGCCGCTTGCTTTCAGAAAATGAGCATACCTTTTTTCTCTTATCATCTCAACTATCTCGGCAATGATGATGCACACCACGATGAGCAGCAGATAATACGTTATCTGAAGATGTCCCGCTCTTATCTCAAGAGCCAACGCAATTGCCGTCAAAATGCCTCCCCACAGATATTTCCCTTTGTAAGTCAACAAGATACCTGCGATGACCGGGGCCATATATGCCATCGCGACAGCTTTTGAGTTATGTCCGGCTCCTATCACGATAAACAGATACGAAGTGAAACCGTATGCCAACGCCCCGATGAAACTCACCCAAATCTTGCAATCGAGCACCAAAAGCAAGATGAAAAAGCCCAACATGCTGATAAACACGGCGCCTATAGGATGCGGGAAGCCCACCGCCAAGACTTTGTGTACGAATGTAAAGAGGTTGCTATCCTGCGGCACGCCGATATTCCATGCCGGCATGCCACCGAACATTGAGTTGGTCCAGAGACTCTGCTCGCCCGTCTGCGTTTTGAAATCGACAATCTCCTTCGACATGCCCTTGTACATCTCTATGTCGTGCTGCTTGATGCGTTTGCCCTGCATTATCGGCGAGAAATACACTAATGTGATGAGCGCGAATGCCACGATGCAAAGCACTATCCATAGACTTTTCTTGTTGTTTTCCAAAAACTGATTCATATTTTCAATTTTTATGCTGATTTCCTTTTTTATCAGTCGGTAAAACGACAGCCATACGGTTGGGAAATCTCTTAATACAAAATCTTTTTACAATTTCTATTTTGTTGATTATCAATGATTAACAAATATATTTTATTTGTTTTTCCAATGTTTGTCATCATCCCGTCAAGCGGAATGTGTTGTTCTCCGGCATCCAAGGTGCCGACATTTTCGCTATAAACCTCTTTTCCGTCAAGGGAAAGGAGCCTTAAAGTCACCTCGCTTCTCTCACTCAACCGAACCACACAAAAGGCATTGTCACTCAACGGATTAGGATAAACCGACAAGCTTATGTCGTTTGAATCCGTCTCATCGGTGCCGGCAAACGTCTTTTCGTAGCATCCCATGTCGATTCTGCCGCCGCCAATGCGCGGATTACCCGCCAAATCTGTGTCTGGAATGAATAGTCCCGTTATGTCTTCTGTTCCTGTATTGACACACGGACTATCTTCAAGTAATTGATAATCATGGTTTTCGGCATCGACAAACAAAGGGTCGGCGTCTATCATGTTGTTATACTGTTCCTCTGTCATGTATTCCCTTCCGAATATTGAGTCGAGTCCGTACTGCACATCGCCGTTGTTGAAAACCGGAGCGCAGTCGCTGCCCCAGAGCCATATCTGTGAGCCGTTGTAATACTCCACAGTGTCTTTTTCATTATGGATTGCGAGTGCATGGTTTCCCCAGAAGATACAGTTGTTAAGCGTAGGAGCCGCATCGAAGGCCGTCTGCATTCCGGCACCGCCGCCACCTCCGCAATAGTTGTTCACTATGGTGAGATTGTTAAGCTCCGGGTCGGATGTCGCCATTGCGAGACCGCCGCCGTAATGTATAACTGTATTGTTATATGCGAGCATGTTCGACACCTTCACGGTGTATCCTTTACAGCGCTGTATGCCGAGACCGCCTGCGTTTGTAGCGTAATTATTGTAAAACACCGCCTTGTCGAGCACTAAGTTACAGCTGTCGATATTCATGCCGCCGCCGTAAGCCGCCCCACATTCATTGTCATGGAACACCATGTTGCTCATAGTGATGTCGCACTTAAGGAACTGAAAACCGGCACCCCAGCAGTACGTGCCCTGAAAACCCGCGCCAAAATTATCGTGAACCTCGCTGTCGTGGATGTCCAAAACAGAGTTTTCCGCATATATGGCACCGCCTTTCCGCCGCATAGTGTTGTGATGGAAAGTGCAGTGTGAAATCTCCACGTCGGCGGCATATCTGAAACGCATCGCGCCGCCGTCGCCATCCAACTGCGTTTTTCCATACGAGAAATCGCAATATTCAAGTTGTACCTTGCCGGGCTTTGAAAATGTGATGCCCCGCCATGCGCCGGCCTCGGCATTTTCATAGTCGGAATAGCCTGTAGTGTCGGCGACAGTGAACGAAATCCGGGAGTTTTCTTCACCCAAGGCATACAAATCTCCAAGAACAAGAATTTCAAAATACCCGTCAGATATGACAGAAGTCCCAGCGCTGATTGTCAGCGTCTCACCGTCAGGAATGGTCACATTATCGATGACATGAACCTCTCCATCCCATGTACCGCTCTGATTACCAGACACTTGCAAACTTTGCGCATTCATTGAAAAAGCACAAAAAACCAGAAAAATAGCCAAATAGTTTTTCATTTTACACCTATTAATAATAATGTGTCAAAGATACTAATTTTTCAAATATGAGTAATTGTGAATTTTTATTATTTTTGCATCATGAAAAAATACGTAAGACATATTGTGTTTTTAGTCATGGCGGTGTTGTTGGCAGGATGTGCCAATATAGTAACGCCCACTGGCGGTCCGAAAGACGACAAGCCGCCTGTTGTAGTCGGCACTTCTCCGGAATACAACGCAAAAAACTTCACCGGCAAGTCGATTCACATCACTTTCGATGAGTTTGTGACGCTCAACAACCCGTCGAACACCGTGCTGATTTCACCTCCGATGAACAAGAAACCGACGTTCAGAACAAGTGGCAAGTCGGTGATTATCAGATTCGAAGAGCCTTTGAAAAGCAACACCACCTACTCTATCTATTTTGGCGACGCCATCAAAGACCTGCATGAAGGCAATGTGTTCAGCGGCTACACCTTCAATTTCTCGACTGGCGACAACATCGACTCGCTTTCGCTAAACGGCAAGGTGGTCTCCGCCTCTGCCTTATCGCCTATGGAAGGCGTTTTCGTGAGCTTGTATGCCGACGAAAACGACACACTTCCCATCGATTCGCTGCCATACTACGTAAAGCCGGACTATATCACGACTACCGACAAAAAAGGTGACTTCCACTTCTCGGGACTCGCCGACAAAGAATATCTCATCTTCGCCCTGAAAGACAACAACTCCAACCTTATTTACGACCTGCCAAACGAGGAAATCGCCTTTCATTCCGATTTGGTCAAACCGTATTTTATTGATAATAAATTAGTTAAAAGCAAAAAAAACGACACTATTGCAGATTTGGAGAAAGATTCTCTTTCAAGCAACGACTCGGTCATTGAGATACAGAAACCCACTTATCCAAATTATGAGCTGTTTGCTTTCGTCCAAGAGGATTCTGTGCAGAAACTATTCAAAAAAGAGCTTGTCGAAGAAGGCCTGCTTCGTTTTATATTCCGCTATCCGGCTGATAACGTGAGCATTACAACCTTAGAAGAGCTTCCCGACACCTTCAATATTTTGCCTGTGTATTCAGCAAGAAAAGACACCGTTTTATGGTATTTCACACCCGGCAAAGACAGCCTGTGGATTAGCGTCAACGATGGCGTAAATATATGTGACACAACACATTACAGTCTCAAACCACGCGAATCGGTCTCAAAAAGAAAACGTCGTCAGGAGGAGACAAAAGAGAAACGTCTCACGGTAAGCAGCAACATCAAAAGCGGCAAACTAAAGCCGGAACAACCCTTGATACTCACTTTCAACGAGCCTGTCGCATCGCTGAATTGGCACGACACGACGCTTTTTATAATAGATAAAGACACGATTATCAACGACATACAGCTCACAAAAGCTGATGAATATGGTTTCAGATACAAGGTTGAGAAGAGTTTCGAGCCTTCAGCAAAATGTCAAATCATCATCCCCGACTCCACTTTTATAGGCTTCCGCAACATCAAAAACGATGTCGTCAAACTGAGTTTCCAGATACAGGAAGAGTCTGCGGTGGGAAATATCTATGTCACCATAGAGCTGCCCGACAATGTGCCTCAAGCCATAGTCGAACTTTCTGACGAGAAAGGCAAAACCATTGACAAACAGATTATTACACAAACTCAAGAGCTCGCTTTTGAGTATCTCGACCCCGGCAAATACAAGCTCAAGGCCACACTCGACCTTGACGCTAACGGCGTGTGGAGCCCCGGCAATTTCTCCAAAAAGCTGCAACCCGAGAAAATAGTGTTTTACAATGGAACGCTTGAGGTGCGCGCCAACTGGGACATCGACCTCGACGAGCCTTGGAAAATAGAAAACTAATTGAAAATGAATCCATTATATCCTGTTATCAAACTTCGTGAAGGCAAAGACGATGCCGTGAAGCGTTTTCATCCCTGGATTTTCTCAGGTGCCATCGCCTCAGCTGCCCCCAATCTGCAAGCCGGTGATATTGTGACAGTTACAAACTCCCACGATGAAGTCATCGGCACCGGTTTCTGCGAGGCCGGCAACATCGCGGTGAAACTCTTGTCGTTCGAGAACACCAAAATCGGCGCGATGTTCTGGCAGCAGCGGCTGAATGCCGCCTTCGAGACTCGCAAGGCTCTCGGATTTATTGATAATCAACATACTAACTGCTTTAGACTTGTGCATTCCGAAGGTGACAACCTCCCCGGCCTGATTATCGACATTTATGGAAAAACAGCCGTGATACAGGCGCAGACAGAAGGCATGGCACTGAATATCAAGTCTATAGCACTCGCCCTTGAAGCTATTCCCGAACTGAAAATCGAGGCTATCTACAACAAAAGCTCCGAGGCGATGCAACGCATGGGCAAAGACGCCGTTGACGACGGCTACCTCCTTGGCGGCAAATGCGATGACTTTGTGCTTGAAAACGACTCTAAGTTCTTGATTGACTGGGAGGAAGGACAGAAAACAGGTTTCTTCCTTGACCAGCGTAACAATCGTGATTTAGTGCGCCGTCTCGCTAAAGACCGCGTCGTCTTGAACACTTTCTGCTACACCGGAGGCTTCTCCGTCACGGCACTGCATGGCGGCGCAAAACAAGTGGTTTCGGTAGATAGCTCAAAGAAAGCCATCGAACAATGTGCCAAAAACATCGAACTGAACGGATTTTCAAAGGAAGACAACCCGTGTCTCGTTGAAGATACCAAGATTTATCTCCAAAATATGCCTGAGAATCAATTCGATATGATAATCCTCGACCCGCCGGCGTTCGCAAAAAACCACAAATCGCTGCACCGCGGACTGCAAGGTTACAAATTCATCAACAAAGAGGCCATAAAGAAGATAAAACCAGGCTGGTTGCTGTTCACTTTCAGCTGCTCGCAAGCCGTCGATAAAGCTCAGTTCCAGAGCATCGTGATGGCTGCCGCCATCGAAACAGGCAGAAAGACGAGGATTTTGTATCAGCTGTCGCAGCCCGAAGACCACCCGATTAACATTTATCACCCTGAAGGGGCTTATCTGAAAGGATTGGTTTTACAAGTCAGTTAGTCAGTTATTCAGTTGTTCAGTTGTTCAGTTGTTCAGTTGTTCAGTTGTTCAGTTTAACTGACTAACTGATTAACTGACTAACTGATTAACTTTTCAATGGTTCCCGTGGTAGAATACCCCTCCACTAAATCGACGGTGACGACCTTGCCGCCTTTGGCAGTCACGATGTCGTAGCCGACGATGTTTTCAGGCTTGTAATCGCCGCCCTTCACCAAAAAATCAGGCTGCACTGTTTTTATCAAGTCATACGGCGTGTCGTCGTCGAAAAGCACCACTGCACTCACAAACTCGAGGCCTGCCAGCACAAAGGCGCGGGCATATTCATCGTTCACGGGACGCGACGGTCCTTTCAGACGTTTTACCGAGTCGTCAGTGTTCAAGCCCACGAGCATCACGTCGCCGAAAGACGCCGCCTTTGCGAGATATTCCACATGGCCGCGATGCAAAATGTCGAAGCATCCGTTGGTGAAAACGATTCTCTTGCCACTCTTGCGGCACTCATCAAGCCACTCGGCAAGATTATCACCACCGAGGATTTTATTTGAAATCTTATCAAAGTAGTTCATCTTTTTTTTGAAAATTTTTTGCAAAAATAAAAATTATTTAAAAAAAAGAGTATATCTGCACCGTGAATTAATAATTTTTCATTAACTAAAACACGTTCTTATGAGAAAGATTTATTTTTCAGTATTAGCATTATGCATGGCTATATTGGTTTCATGCTCAAAAGACTCAAATTCATCCTCAAACGGTGGAGGTGGCGGAAACACAACCGTTGGCAAGAAAATAAGCGAAATCTACGAAGCTCATTCCTATATTGAAGAGGAATCAACCGATTATGGACAAACATGGTCACAGACCTATTCCTATTCATACGATAGCGAGTTAGACGAAGCTTGGAACTGGAACGGCGACAAAATCACATCCATAGACTATTATTATGAGTCTGAAATTTACGGTAGTGATGTATTCACTTATGACTCTGGAGGCAATGTTTCTAAAATAACTTACTCCAATTCTGATTATTCTGATTATATTAAATTCACATACAGCGGTTCTAAAATAAGCAAGTTTGAGATTTATGAAGATGCGATTCTTGATGAGGCATGGGAGTTATCGTATTCCGGCAACAAGATTATTAGAATCAATTGCATTTATTTAGATGATACAAAGGCCAAAATATCAGACCGTCGGAAGTCGTTCTTGAAAAACTTCCATTATGCGGAGAACAGTGGCACTTCCCTGCAAAAAGACGGCTTGCCATATATGACGCTTACATGGACCGGCAACAACATCACACAAATAAGAGAAGTTTGGCCGGATGAAGAATACACAGCAACATACAGCTACGACAGCAAGCAAAATCCATATTACGGAGGTAATGTGTTGACTGCCAAAGTAATTTGGAACGCAGGAATCACCAAACTATCACAAAATAATGTGACTTATGTCTCCAATTCAGAAGGGTACACGTACAATTATTCTTACAATTATTACGATAATTATCCAATGCAAGAGACTTACTCACATGTTTATACCGGAACATATTACGACGGCACAATGTACAGAGCCACATATACTTATCGTTACGATTACACTTACCTTACGGAAAACTAAAAGTTAATGGACATATTAAAGCCTGGCTCACCGCCAGGCTTTTTTTATTTGTTTACAGGTTTTCTCTTGTCAATAAAAAACATCACCACGTAGGCAATAATTCCGGTGATGAGATAAAATATCATCTGTGAGCCGTGGTTGATGGCGGCAAAAGAGCCAGCGACCTGCTCCGAGATGCCATAGAAACCGCTCAGCAGCGTGATGGCGATGAAGTGATACGTCCCGATGCCACCTGGGACAGGCGCAACCACACCTATGGTGGCAATGCCAAGCAAGGTGACGGCCTCAACCAAACCAAGATGACTCGTCTCACTAAGCATGTAAAACGGCAGCCATGTCATAATGACGTAAAAACCCCAAACACCCAATGTATAAAGGATAAAACGCCATTTTTTCTTCATCGTTACAACTGATTTTATCCCGTCAACGAAGCCACGCCACAAAGATGACAATTTCTTGTTTTTCTTACAAACCCTGATGATGAAATACACAATCGCAACGACCGAAAGTATTGCGACTGTCCCAAGTAATACATTGTCTTTCAATGTGTTAAAAAGAGGCACCATCCAAGAGGTGATAAGGCTTCCGAGAAGCTTCCACTGGAAAACGATGACCAGAAACGCCAGTCCGAACAGCACTATCAAGTCGATGATTCGTTCAGACACCACCGAGCCTAATGTCTTGTCGAAGGGAATGTTTTCCTTGCGTTTCAGCACGCTGCAGCGTACCACTTCGCCGAGTCGCGGGAAGATGCAGTTAGCGAGATAAGCTATCAGAACGGCACCATACGTTGACGAAGCCCTTGTGTCGTATCCGAGTGCCTCAATCTGGACATTCCATCGTAAAGCCCTGAAATACAATGAGATAGCGAGACATGCGAGGCTCAACAGCATCCACGAATATTTCGCCTCTTTGATATCAACCCAAAGCTGTGAGAGGTCGATGTTACGGAAACTGAACCATAACAGAGCCGCTCCCAAGACGAGGAAGACCACATACCACAGTGTTTTGGATGTTTTTTTGTTCAAATTTTGTTGTTTTTGTCCGGAAATATTATCAACGGCTTGAATTTTTTCGCCTCTTCGAAATCCATCGAGGCATAAGATGCGATAATCACGATGTCGCCTTTCTTCACGAGATGCGCCGCCGCCCCATTGATGCCTATGACGCCGCTGCCGCGTTTTCCCTTGATGACATAAGTATGCAGGCGGTTGCCGTTGCTGACGTCATAGATGTCAACCTTCTCATTTTCAATGATATTGACAGCATCCATCAAGTCTTCGTCGATGGTGATGCTACCGATATAGTCGAGGTCGGCTTGCGTGACAGTGGCACGATGTATTTTCGATTTCAGAACTTCAATATTCATCTTAATAGATTCTCAAATTATCAATCAGACGGACCGGTCCGAGCTGCAATGCCACGAAAATACGTGCATGTTCGCTGTCTTTCCAGTCAGTGACGGTCTGCAGAGTCGTCTCGTCTGCTATCTCAACGTATTCAACGTCAAATTGTTTTATCTCGGAGTATTTTTTCAGCACTATGGCTTTCATCTCCGCCGGGCTCATCGTCTCGAAATTGGCTGTTGTCTCATGTAACACCTTGTAAATCATAGGAGCTATGGCGCGTTCCTCGGCGTTAAGGCGCATATTGCGCGAGCTCATTGCCAGTCCGTCGTTCTCGCGGACGATGTCGCACGGCACTATTTCGAGATTGATATTATAATCGCTCACTAATTTACGGATGATGGCCTGCTGCTGGAAGTCTTTCTCACCGAAGTAAGCTCTGTCGGGTTTCACAATCTCGAATAGTTTGCGCACCACGATAGCCACGCCGTTGAAATGACCCGGACGGCAAGCGCCTTCCATCACATGCTCGATGGAGCCGAAATCGTAATGGTCGGTCACTTGGGTGGGATACATCTCCTCCACTGAGGGCATGAACACCGCGTCGCAGCCTGCGCTCTCCAATAAACTTATGTCTCTCTCCGGCGTGCGCGGATATTTCTCCAAATCGACAGGGTTGTTGAACTGCACCGGATTGACGAACACACTTGCCACCACGATGTCGTTTTCCCGTTTCGCGCGACGAATCAGCGAAAGATGACCTTCATGCAACGCCCCCATGGTCGGAACGAGACCTACAGAATAGCCTGAATCGCGTTTTGCATTCAAAAATGATTGAATATCAGCGATATAATTAAAAACTTGAATCATAATTTCAAATTCAGTTTGAAAAATCATGCAAAATTAAACAATTCACAAATATAATGTGCAATTAATTTAAAAAATTCGTATTTTTGCACCCAGAAAATGCCCTGGTAGTTCAATGGATAGAACGGAGGTTTCCTAAACCTGAGATTTGGGTTCGATTCCCAGCCGGGGTACTTTTTTTATAATATTCTTGACTTTGATGCGTTTTTCAAAAGAAAATATCTCGTTTATGAAAAAAATATTGCTTTTTTTAACCATATTGTCATCAGCACTCATCACTAATGCCCAGAAAATCGGCGAATGGACAGCCCACACACCGGGTATGAAAGTCATCAGCGTGGATGTCATGCGCGACAATGTGTTCGCCGCCACCCCTTACGACATCTTCTATTACAACACTAACGATAACAGTATCAATCACTTATCGAAAGTGAACGGTCTTTCAGACATGGGCATAAGCATAATAAAATATTGCGAGCCAAAAGATGTCTTGTTTGTCGGATACACCAATACTAACATCGATATTATTGATAATCAAGGAGATGTGACAAACATTCCGGACATTTACAACAAATATATTCTCGGCAACAAAATCATCAACGACGTGTTCTTCAATGGCAATTTGGCGTATGTCTGCTGCGGATTCGGCATCGTTGTCATCGATTTGGACCGTAATGAGGTTTACGACACGTATTTTTTTCAATCAAACAACAACTATATAAGTGTCAATGATTTAGCATTAAACAACGGTGTTTTTTACGCCGCCACCGAACAAGGTATTTATTTTGCCGACGCCGACAATGCGCATTTAGCGGATTTCTCACAATGGAAGCTTTACAAGCATCATCTGCCGCATTCCGATGAGAATTTCTCACATGTCGAGCTTTTTGATAATAATATTGTGGCAATATACTCTGATAATCAACATAATACGGATGAGATATACGCCCTCGCCGATACTATTTCATGGAGTTATTTCTTTAATGGCTCCCAGGTTCTCGTCAGCGACATTAGGGTTTGTGACGAAAAGTTGATTTTAACGCAAACAAACAGAAAAATCAATGTTTATGACAAAGATAAGACCTTGATTTTCTCCATCAATGACCTTGAGCCTGTTTCGACGACTTTCGACAAAAAAAGAAACTGTTACTGGACAGGTTCCCAGACGCTGTCGTTGGTGAGAATCAATTCTGAAGATGACTACGAAGAAATAAGTTTCAACGGGCCATATTCATCCAATGTGTTCAGTATCAACGCATCAGGCAACGACATCTGGGTGGCTTCCGGAGGCTATCGAAGCACCTGGGCGAAGCTGTATAACCGTGAAGGTTTCTTCCATTTCTCGGATGACTCTTGGGAATATTTCAACAAAAAAAACGGCATGGTACCCGACTCCATCTCCGACATAGTGTGCGTCAAACCCGACCCGAGAAACAGCGACATCGTCTATGCCGCCACTTTTGACAAAGGTCTCATGGTGTATGAAAACGGCGAGTTGAAAAACATCTACAGCAATTACAACAGCAGTCTCGGACAACATCTCATGATAAACTACACCTACGTCACCGGCTTCGATTTTGACAGCAACAACAATATGTGGCTTGCCAACTCAGGCACCGACAAGATGCTCTCGGTGTGGAGGACCGACGGCACCTGGCAGTCGTATAATATCGGCAACAACGACATCGGCGCCATTATGGTTGACGACAACGACATCAAGTGGATTTACACACGTGGCGGCGAAATCACGGTGTTTAACGACGGTATCTACAAGACCGTCAACAACTCTGAGAGCCACGGCGCGCTACCTGGCGACGCCAACTGCTTCGTCACCGACAACAACGGCACTGTGTGGGTGGGTACAACGGACGGCGTGGCACTTTTCTATGACTCGAAAAAGATTATCAACAACAGCTCTTATGCCTGCTACCGCATCCTCATCCCCCGCAACGACGGCTCCGGACAGGCTGACTACCTCCTTTCGGGACTCTCCGTGCTTTCAATAGCTGTCGATGGCGCCAACAACCTGTGGTTCGGCACCAACAACGGAGCCATACACACCTCCAACGACGGACAGACGACATACAATCACTTCACTATGGAGAACAGCCCTCTGTTTTCCAACAATGTGACCGACATCGCGATAGACGACAACGGCATTGTGTATTTTGCCACCGACAAAGGCATCGTCTCTTACAAAGGCACCGCCACTAAAGGCAACGAGAAAAACTCCGATGTCATCGTTTATCCCAACCCTGTGAGACCGGAACATAGCGGCATCGTCGGCATCAAAGGATTGGTTGCCAACGCTTTAGTGAAGATAACCACCACTAACGGCGCTTTCGTGACACATCTGCGCGCACAAGGCGGACAAGCCGTCTGGGACTGCACCGACATCAACGGAAGCAAAGTGCAACCGGGTATTTACCTCATCTTCGTCAGCGACGAAACCGGTCAAGAGACCTTCGCCACCAAAGTCCTCATCATGAAGTAATATGGACAGCCCCGACAAGACACGCGCAATAGTTCTGAAAGCCATAAAATATGGAGATAACAGCCTGATTGTCAAGCTTTTAACCGAGCAGAACGGGCTACAGTCCTTCATGGTAAAAGGAGCCTACAACAAAAACGCCAAAATCCGTGCCGCCCTTTTCCAGCCTCTTACGCTTCTCAACGTGGTGCGCGCCGATTCACGCGGCGAACTTGGCTATCTGAAAGAAGCCGGCATCGAACACGCTTATCGGGACATTCCTATTAATATTGTCAAAAACACTGTCGTGTTGTTCGTTTGCGAATTATTGTCAAAAACAATCCAGGAAGCCGAGACCGACCTCGAACTCTTTGATTTTGTGCATCATGCGTTGACATATCTCGACGAGATGAGCGGACACTGCGCTGATTTCCCGCTGAGATTCACCTTGAAGATGACCGATTATTTGGGGTTTTCACCCAATATCAACAATTATCAACCCGGTTTTGTCTTCGACTTGGAGGAGAGCCGTTTCCGTCACGATAATGTTGGCTGCATATATTATATTGAAAATCAATTATGTACGGCATTTTATGAATTATGCCGCTCTGATTTTTTCGACAAGTTGTCATTCCGACTCACCAACGATGAACGCCGGCGGCTTCTTGAGGCGGTCGTCACTTATTACAAATTACATGTGAGCGGGTTCAATGACATGAATTCCATCAGTGTATTGAAAGCCATATTACAATGATTTTTTGCTATTTTTGGCTTTTTAAACAATTTATTGTCAATGACTTAATGCCACAAAGAGGGTCTTTTGAATACTTGTTTTCTATTTTAAAATGATAGTTTCCGGCTTCATAAAAATTCATTTCATTGATTAGAGGCAGGCTGTAATGATAATATCCGTCAATTTTTTCAGATTTGAAACGACCATCGCTGTCCTTAAGCCTGAAATTATATTCCCTGGAACGGCGTCCACCGTCAGGAGCATTGATACACAATGAGATAGAAAATTTGCCGCCATCTTCAGAAGATGGATATATATTTGGATACACATCGGAAACCACAATATCCAACACCACATCGGCCGTCATAGGGGCTTTAATCACGGCATAATCGGCCTCAATAAAATCAAAACGGCCCCATTGTTCCGACTTAAAATCTCTTGAAACGACGAGCGTTTCCTGTTTTTTTCCACATGACATAGTCACGACAACCATGAGTATCAACGCAATAAATAATTTGACCTTTGTTTTCATGATTTTTTCAGTTAAAACACAAACAAGATAATTTTCATTTTGCGAAATTACAATTTTTTTCTAAAAAATAACAAAACTTTATCAAACTTTTAATATTTTTGTAGCTGCAACATTCATCACTAAAAATTATGTAACAATATGATTAAGAATAAGATAAACTACTCGCAGCGCAAATTTGTCGTCGGTTCGATATTCATATTGGTAGCAATAATTTTGCTGATAAAACTGTTTATCATCCAGATTGTGGACGATTCTTACAAGCTTTCTTACGAAAACAACACGCTCCGATATATAACGCAGTATCCTTCAAGGGGTAAGATTTTTGACCGCAATGGCAAGCTGTTGGTTTACAATGATGCCGTTTACGACTTGATGGTCGTCCCCTCTCAAGTTAAGGACATTGACACCCTTTCTTTATGTAAGTTATTGAATATCAACGATTCAATATTCAACAATTACTTAAACAAAGCCTCTCGGTATTCGAGAATCACTCCGTCGATTTTTCTTTCGCAGATCTCAAAGGAGGACTATGGGCGCATTGCCGAGACCTTGTACCGTTTTCCGGGGTTTTATTTTCAGACCCGTATGATTCGTCAGTATCCGTTAAGCATTGCGGCGCACACTTTGGGAAGCATCGGCGAGGTGACAAAGCCCGAAATGGACAACGACAGCTACTATACACTCGGCGATTACATAGGAAAATCAGGCATTGAGAAATATTATGAGAAGGAGCTACGTGGCAAGAAAGGCATAAAAATCACCGTCGTTGACGTGCACAACCGTGAGAAAGAACGTTATATGGACGGTCTTTATGACACCTTGCCGGAGTCAGGCTCCGACATCACGCTCGGTCTTGATGCCGAGCTTCAGGCATACGGTGAATTTCTGATGGACGGCAAAACAGGTTCCATCGTCGCCATCGAGCCTTCAACAGGACAGATTCTCGCAATGGTGACGAGTCCGACATACAATCCCAACCAACTTGTAGGGCGCAAACGCGGAATCAACTACTCCAACTTGCTCAACGACCCCGACAAACCATTGATTAACAGAGCTATAAGTGGGGTATATCCACCCGGTTCCACCTTTAAGATGGTCAATGGGTTGGTGTCATTACAAAGTGGTGTCATTACAGCCAACACAGCATATCCATGCAACGGGCCGGAGAGCACCCCCATCAAATGCACGCACAACCACTATTCTCCGGTAAAGCTTATTGATGCCATAGAGAACTCGTGTAATCCGTATTTCTGGCAGGCTTTTCAAAATATGATTGAAGCCAAACGCTTTGAAAACCAAAGAGAAGCATATAAGTTCTGGTACGACAATGTCACAAGCTTCGGTCTCGGGAGAGCCTTCAAGTCAGACATCCCGTTCACCGTGTCGGGCAACATACCCAAAATTGATTTTTATGACAGGATGTACAACAATGTTTGGAATGCCCTGACGATACGCTCGCTCAGCATAGGGCAAGGCGAGATTTTAGTCACGCCTTTACAGCTCGCCAATGTAGCCGCTGCCATTGGCAACGAGGGCTATTACTATGAGCCTCACTACATTAAGAACTTTGGCGAACAAGGCGACAGCCTGTCACAAGACATCCCTATCGACTCGTCGTTCATCACCAAACACGTCATCAACATCAGGCAAGGGCATTTCAAATCGGTGAAAAAAGGCATGCAAAATGTTTTTGAAGGCCAACATGGGACTGCGAGAATGTCGAAGATTCCGGGCATCACTGTGGGAGGCAAGACCGGCACCGCCGAGAACCCTCATGGTCTCGACCACTCCATTTTCATGGCGTTCGCACCGGTTGACAACCCTCAGATAGCCATCGCTGTAGTGGTCGAAAACGCAGGATTCGGCTCCACCTGGGCGGCACCTATCGCCTCTCTGATGATAGAAAAATACATCAAAGGACAGATATCACGCCCTTATCTTGAACAAAGAGTACTAACATTTAACGTTACCGAAGAATGAGAAGCAACAAAATTATAGGAAAAATTGACATCTGGCTGTTAATCATATACTTAGCTCTTGTGACGATAGGGCTTCTCAGCATCTACGCGGCGGCTTTCAACGAAGCGCACCCGCATATCTGGGACGTGTCGCAAAACTATGGCAAACAATTAGTTTTCATAGGTGTCAGCCTCTTGGTAGGCTTCGTGATATTACTAATCGACGCCAAGTTTTTCAACGCTTTTGCATACGTGATATACGGTCTTTCGCTGATTTGTCTGCTGTTGGTATTGTTTGTAGGCACTAAAATATCCGGTTCCACCTCATGGATTCAAATCGGTCCCATCTCTTTTCAACCTTCAGAATTTGCCAAGTTCGGCACGGCATTGGCATTGGCGCATTATCTTGGAAAAATCGACACTGACCCGTCGAAACTAAAAACGAGACTCGTCGCTTACGGCATCGTTTTAATACCCATGTTGCTCATTTTGGCACAAGGCGATGCCGGTTCCGCGTCAGTGTTCATCATCTTTTTGTTGGTGCTTTATCGCGAAGGCATGGGCGGAAAAATCCTTCTCATAGGATTGGCGGCAGCCACGCTTTTTGTACTATCTCTTTGTGTGTCAAAGTGGTACATAATGATTGGACTTGTCGTTCTTTATGCGTTTTTCCTTCTTTTGATTGACCGCACGAAGAAAAACATCTGGCTGCTGACGGTCATTCTCATCGTCTCAAGTGCTTTTGTCTTCTCCGTAGATTTTGCGTTCCATCACGTGTTAAAGCCCCATCAGCAGACCCGAATCAATATCATTTTGGGGCAAGAGTACGACACCAAAGGTGTTGGATACAATCTGAATCAGTCGATGATTGCCATAGGTTCAGGAGGTTTCTCCGGTAAAGGCTACCTCAACGGCACCATGACGAAATACAATTTCGTTCCCGAGCAACACACCGACTTCATTTTCTGCACCATAGGCGAGGAGACAGGCTTTGTAGGGAGTTGCCTGCTGGTTATCCTATATCTTTCTTTAGTATTGAGAATCATACACTTATCAGAACGACAACGTTCACCATTCAGCAGGATTTATGGTTACGGCATCGCCTGTATTTTCTTCTTCCATTTTGCGATAAACATAGGAATGACGATAGGATTAGTGCCTGTCATCGGCATCCCGTTGCCATTCCTAAGTTACGGAGGCTCAAGCCTTTTGATGTTTTCTATAATGTTGTTCGTGTTTTTGAAGCAAGACGCCAACCGGATGAATATCCTTTAGATTCCCAAAGAGATGTTCAGTCCTTTTGCTGTGCGGATGAGGTCGCTGTCGGGCTGAACGAAGTTCATCTTCGCCACAGCGTCTTTTATCGGCACACTTATCACATTCGGATGACGATAAGCCACCATGTGACCGTATTCTTTGTTCAAAACCATCTCGAAAGCCTTCACGCCGAACTGTGCCGCCAGCACTCTGTCGTAGGCGATAGGCACGCCTCCGCGCTGCAGGTGACCGAGTGTCGTCTCACGCATATCGTGTTCAAAGCCAGCAGCTTTCATCTGTTCGATGAACTTCACCCCGATGCCACCGAGCTTCACGTTCTCGTAGCCCGGCTCGTTGCTCTTGGTGAAAATCTGTGTGCCGTCTTTAGGCTTCGCTCCCTCGCTGATGACCACTATGGCATGACCTCTGTCGTTGTGGAAACGCTCTTCAAGACGAGCCTTCACGATATTGACATCGTATGGGAACTCAGGCAGCAGGCACACCTCGGCACCGCCAGCTATTGCTGCATTAAGCGCGATCCAGCCGGCGTCGCGACCCATGACTTCAAGTACGAACACTCTATTATGCGACGCCGCGGTGGTGACTAACTTATCAACGGCTTCGGTGGCAATCTGCACTGCGGTCTGGAAGCCGAAAGTGCAGTCGGTCATCGAGAGGTCGTTGTCGATGGTCTTAGGCACCCCGATGATGTTCAAGCCCTTCTCGTACAGCTTCTGTGAGATACGCTGTGAGCCGTCGCCGCCGATGTTGATGACGCAATCCACGCCCATGTATTCGAGTCGGCGAATCATCTCATCGGAGCGGTCCACGATTTCCCATGTGCCGTTGTTTTTCTTGACGGGCCATGTGAACGGGCCGCCTTTGTTTGTCGTCTCTATTATTGTTCCGCCACGGAAATGTATTCCGCGCACCACCTCAGGTGTGAGGCGCACTATCTCCTGTGGTTCCCAGAGGATTCCGTTGAAAGCCTGGATGCTGCCGAGCACCTCCCAGTCCTTCTCCTGCGCCGCGCGTTTCACTATGGCGCGAATCACCGCATTCAGTCCAGGGCAGTCGCCGCCACCGGTTGTTATTAAAAGTCGTTTCATAATTCTAATTCAAAATTCAAAATTCAAAATTATTTAAATTTCGTGCCTTTTATTTCTGTATTACTCAAATAATCTATAAAACTATTTATTGATTTGGATATTTCTTCTGACAATGATTTCACTTCTTCAAACTGTTTTTCAGATATAAAACCATAATCAAAAGCTCTATATATTTGACTTCTTGTTTCTCCACAAGAACCTTTGGCTATATATAAAAATTGTTTAAATTCACCATTTCCATTTCTTTCAAAGCCCTCAGCAATATTATCCATTATTGAACCAGAAGCCGCTCTAATTTGAGAACATAATCTAAATTCTTTAGAAAACTTGTCCTCCAAAGTAATTTCAAAAATTTTCTTTGAAAAAGAACGAGCTTTCTGCCAAATTGGTAAATCCTCAAATCTTTTATAACTAGCCAATTTTAAATCTTAAATTTTAAATCTTTAAATCAAGTTTAATCTGCAACTCATCCAACTGCTCCTGTGCAATCGGCGAGGGTGATTCCGCCATGACATCGCGTCCCTGGTTATTCTTTGGGAATGCGATGAAGTCGCGGATTGAGTCCTGGCCTCCGAAGAGCGAGCAGAGACGGTCGAAGCCGAAGGCGAGACCGGCGTGAGGCGGTGCCCCATATTCGAAGGCGTTCATCAGGAAGCCGAACTGCTCCTGAGCCTTCTCGTCGGTGAAGCCGAGGGTGTGGAACATCTTCTTCTGCAGGTTCTTGTCGTGGATACGCACCGAGCCGCCGCCGACCTCTGTGCCGTTAAGCACGATATCGTAAGCGTTGGCACGGACCTCACCCCATTTCTCCGGCTGGTCGAGAAGATACTCATCTTCAGGCTTCGGTGCCGTGAACGGGTGATGCATAGCATAAAAACGTTGTGTTTCCTCGTCCCATTCGAGAAGCGGGAAGTCGATGACCCACAATGGCTTATACACCTTAGGGTCACGCAAGCCGAGCTGGTTGCCCATCTCGAGACGCAATGCGTTCATCTGAACTCTCGTCGGCATGGCTTTACCACTGAGTATCAACAGCATATCGCCAGGTTTGGCGTTACATCTGTCGAGCCAGGTCTTCAGAATCTCAGGTGTGTAGAATTTGTCAACCGACGACTTGATAGTGCCGTCTTCGTTGTATTTCACATAGACAAGGCCTTTGGCACCCACCTGCGGACGTTTCACGAAGTCCGTGAGTGCGTCGGTCTGTTTGCGGGTGTAGTTGGCGCAGCCTTCAGCGTTGATGGCCACCACCAGCTCGGCCTCGTCGAACACCGAGAAACCATGACCTTTCGCCACATCGTTGAGTTCCACAAACTTCATCCCGAAGCGGATGTCGGGCTTGTCGCTGCCGTAATATTTCATTGCGTCGTGCCAGGTTATTCTCGGGAAATCGCCGAACTCGATGCCTTTGATGGTCTTGAACAGATGTTTTGCCAAGCCCTCGAACATGTTGATTACATCTTCCTGCTCCACAAACGACATCTCGCAGTCGATCTGTGTGAACTCAGGCTGACGGTCAGCGCGGAGGTCTTCATCACGGAAGCAGCGCACAATCTGGAAATAGCGGTCGAAGCCTGCCACCATGAGGAGCTGCTTGAACTGCTGTGGCGACTGTGGCAGGGCGTAGAACTCGCCCGGGTTCATGCGCGACGGCACCACGAAGTCACGTGCGCCTTCAGGTGTCGATTTAATCAGACAAGGTGTCTCAATCTCAAGAAAGCCGTTGTCCGACAAATACTTACGCACCTCCTGCGCCATTTTATGACGCAGAATGATATTGTTCTTGATAGGGTTACGGCGTAAGTCGAGGTAGCGGTATTTCATGCGGATGTCATCACCGCCGTCGCTGACGTCTTCGATGGTGAATGGAGGCACCTTGGAGGCAGTCAACACCTTTAGGCTTTCAACTTTCAGCTCGATGTCGCCTGTCGGGTTCTTGGGGTTTTTCGACTCGCGTTCCACCACGACGCCTTTAGCCTGGATGACAAATTCACGTCCTATCTCACGGGCAGTCTTCATCGTCTCAGCCGAGCTAACTCCTTCTTGCATAAACAGTTGCGTGATGCCATATCTGTCACGCAAATCAATCCACAGCAGGGCACCCTTGTCACGAACACGCTGCACCCAGCCGCTCAAAGTAACTTCCTGACCAACATTGGCCATGCGAAGTTCACCACATGTATGAGTTCTAAACATAGTTTGTTTTTATTTTCTATAAAATTGCAAATTTACAAATTTTTTAAATATTGACTACCTTCATGCAACAATTTTTACAATCAAAATCAAGACGAAAACGGCCGTGTTCGTTGCTAATATATAAAGGTGTGGCAGGTTTTCCGATTTCTTTGGCGCACAATCCGTTGGAATATCGGATGCAATGTTTCGTTGTCATCACCACTATTTCACTAAATGGCATGGTTTTTTCCAGACCGTCTTCAATATGCGTAACACCATGATTTTCATAGAATTGACGAGACAATGAATTGGTGACGTTGGCAGAAAACGACAATGATGTGTCGGGACAATTTGATTGTGATATGGTTTGCCGTTCGGACTTGGCACGTCGCGTCTCTACATGCTGTTCAATCAACGATTTCTCCAATTTCGTCACCAACTGGCGTTTCAATTCTCCCAAAACGGAATTCGGGATGAAATAAATCTGTTGAAAACCAATGTCAACCGATTCAACAGAAAATTTTGTGTCACCCCATTGCGACAGCTTTGTGCGGATGTTTTCGAGCGCTTTCTCGGGATTTTTCGCGATGTCTTTTTGAGATTGCAAGCAAACGCTGACGTTTTCATTAATTGCAGCGAGTCGGAAACCGTCAAAGGTCTCAGAAAGCTCTAATTTTATGGCGATTTTACGGTTTCCAAGGGAGTTTTCAACGGATTTCTGCCAGACAATGTCAAGATTACGGTATAAATGTGTGGTGGAGATTTCTCCACTCGCTACGGACACACGCTGTGTGTCCCTGCTCGGTCGAAATGACGACACAGGTGATGAAGCCAAAATCACGTTACCTTCCATCCCATTCACATTAAATCCTTGCAGTTCTTTGTTTTCATCCAGAAAACAGAGGCCGTCACCGTTGTGAAGGGCGATTCCATCTAACAAGTTGACAGTCACACGTTTACCATTTATTTTGATGATCTCGCCGATATATTCTCCCATTGATTTTGGGGTGAACGGAGCATCGATGTTTTTTTGTCTTCCATGAATGAAATAGTCAGTAAATCCGCGCGAAAACGATTTCTCGAGGTTAGGAACGAATGAAGGTGTTGAGACACCTCGAGAGGCACGCTCCAAATCATGGCGACGCTCGATGATTTTGTCAAGAGCCTGACGATAAAACGCCGTCGTATTCTTCACATAATCAGCGTCTTTGAGGCGACCTTCGATTTTAAACGAAGTGATTCCGGCATCAATCAGTTCCTCAATGTTTTTTGAATTGTTCATGTCGCGCAACGACAGCAGATGACGGTTGGCTATCAACGTGTTACCCTCTTCATCCTCAAGATTCCATTTCAGTCGGCAAGGCTGTGCGCAGGCACCCCTGTTAGCGGAACGATGTCCGATGACATGGCTCAGATAGCACTGTCCGCTGTAGCTCACGCACAAGGCACCATGCACGAAGAACTCCAATGGCACAGTGGTTTTCGCTCTAATTTCCTTTATCTCATTGATACTCAGTTCTCTTGCAAGTACAACTTGTTGAAATCCGACGTCTTCGAGAAACTTCACTTTCTCCGGTGTTGCGTTATGGCATTGTGTGGAGGCATGCAGCGCAATCGGGGGCATATCCATCATCAGAAGTGCCATATCCTGCACTATGAGGGCATCGACACCTGCATTGTAGCAGTCCCAAGCGATTTTGCGCGCTTGTTCTAACTCGTTGTCAAACAACAAGGTATTAAGCGTCACATAGACTTTGGCATCGTAAATGGCGGCATGGTCGCACAGTTTAGCGATGTCGCCGATGCTGTTGCCCGCTTTCTCGCGCGCGCCGAAGCCCGGACCGCCTATATACACCGCATCAGCGCCGTGGTTGATGGCTGCGATACCCACTTCGAGGTTTTTTGCCGGTGACAGAAGCTCTATTTTTTTCAAGACGAATTTTTTGCAAAAATAAGAAATTATTCCTTGGATTGCACAAAGAAAATGCTTCCGACATCAATCAAGTCGCCATTATATAACTCGATTATTTTCATACCATTACGACGTACAAACTTGCGTAATTCCTTACATTCTTTCAATCGGCTGACCGAACCACACACCACGAGATTGTCGTCAACCATGCCACAGCAACCTGGGAAGAAACCGTATTTTTCACCCGGAAGGGTAATCTGATGCGGGTCAACAAAGAAGACATTGCATCCGTTTTCCTCCAAAACGCGTCTTATTCCCATATCGGACGTGATATAATTTTTTTCATTCAACGCCAATAAATTACATCGCGTATATCCTTGATTTACATTGAGTTGCACGGATTTTGTTGATATTCTTCCATATAGGTTTTTTATTGCAAAATCAGTATATAACGCATTATGTATCAATATGTTACCCACTCCGACAGCATTATAATGACAGGTCTCAGGATACTTTTTCCCAACAGGTTTCTCGCCTTTTTTCACATCAATGTTTTCAGGGAAATCAATATGGACATTTTCCGCGCAAACTATTGATTCACATTGTCTTTCGTTATGGCAAAAAATGAAAATATCGGGGTGTGAAGATATGGAAGGATAAGCCTTGTCGGAAGGTTCGAGCCACAAAACTTCACCCATTTTCGAGAGCGATTTCTTCGCTTCTTCAGGCATTGTGGCGCTTGCTATGACATACATGTCATTTCGACCGAAGCGTATCAATGACGAATCACTTCTAATGACGACCTTTTTATATCGTTTTTCCATTTTTTTCTTGTTCTCACCCTTATATCCTATCGCGTGATTCAATTGATTTTCAGGCACTTCAAGCAAAAAATCAAGTGTTTTGTCGCCTTTGATTTTATCAAATTTATGACTCCAGACGCGACTGAAGACCATCTCAGCGAAATTTTTATGATAAGGTCCTGCGACAAACGCCTCGCCGTTCAAATCGTCAGAGGTGTGAAGTCCGATACGCAGCACTTTCACATCGTTTTCAGTGAAATATTCGTACAGTGTCGCCGACTGTTCGACCGCCTCATCCAACGACAACGGCTGATATTCATGATTTTTATAAAGTCGTTCCAACTCAGTGTCTTTCACCACGATACAAGGATATATTCTCGTCTCTTTTGCGCCTAATCCGACGATGTCACGAGCGGTCTGCATATCATCCTCAAAGCTGTCGAACGGCAGGCCGAGCATCATCTGCAAACCGAGTGTAATCCCCTCATTGACAATGATTTGAGAGGCGTTTTCTATATCTTTAAATGTATGTCCGCGTCCACATTTACGTAAGATGTCATCATTTGTCGTTTGTGCCCCGAGTTCAATGTTACGAATCCCGAAACTCTTCAAGGTTTCAACCCTTTTCTCATCGATATAATCAGGACGAGTGCTGCATCTGACGCCGTTTATCACGCCTTTTTCAAGGTACGGCTGCACTATTCTCAGAAAATCATCCTGCATTTTTTCGGGCAGACCCGTGAAATTTCCGCCGAAAAACGCCACTTCCACAAACCTGTCTTCTTCCTTAAAAGTATCAAGATATTTATCTATCGTATTTTTAACTTCTTGAATTTCAGGCAGTTTTTGTTTTCCTGTAATGCTAAACTGGTTACAATAAACGCATCGGAACGGACATGCGAGTTCGGGTAAAAAAATCGGGATGTTATAATACTTCATTTCGACTTCAAAATTGCTAAAAAATATTGAATAAAAACACTCTGTATCAAAATATTTATTATTTTTGCACTGTTATAAATTAAGGAAAAATCACAGCGATATGTTAAAACAGCTAAAAAACATCCTAATGATTGCCTTGGTAGCCGCCATAACCATCTGTGGCTCAACAAGTTGCAATTCGTCAAAAAAATTATCCAAGAAAGAGTACAAGGTCAAGGTGGAGCAAGCCGAGCGCGATTTGAACGCCTTGCTCAACGATGAGACCGAATGGACTTTAGAGGAGCAGCAGGCGCGTCTGGAAGAGATTAAGGAGACAGATTTCTCATCGAAAAATCCGGAAATCATGGAGATGATAGAGCGTGCAGAGGCCAAGATAGCCAATGACTTGGCGGAGAGAGACCGTTTAGCGGAGGAGAAACGTCTGGCGGAAGAGCGTCGCATCGCCGAAGAGCAGCGTCTCCGCGAGTTGGAGGAGCAAAGCCAACCCAAGACCGACCTCACCGACTATTTCACCATGATAGTCAACGCCAAAGACATGACATCGGCCAACGACATCATCAAGCAGGCGCTGAACCTCTTTGAGGCGCCAGATGCCGTGGTACTCATCCGGCTCAACAACTTCGGCGACTACGACAAACCGACGACGGCATCAAACTACCTCAATTATCTGAAAGACCAGAAAACAATAAACGTCGGCATCTACAACATCAAATATAACGCCAACAATAAGATTACTGAACTCGAATTAATCAAGAAATAACCAAGAAAGAATATGAAAAAGCTATTGTTTTCGATTGCATTCGCATTTTTTGCCTTAGCAGGATATCAAGCTTTCGCCCAAGAGCCTGAAATCAGTCCGGAACGCAAGCAAGCCATTGACAGTCTGGCACTTGAGAAGGTGCGTGACCTGTCAAAATACATCAAGCTCATTGGTGCCAAGAATACTCCGTGGAGCGAGGCAAACAGAGTCATAGACCGCGCAGTGGAGCTTTTCGCCTCCGACTCGGAAATCGGCGTGTCGTCTCTGTCAAAGACAAAAGTGGAATATTACAAGGTGCGCCAATATCTCGAGAGACTGATGCGCCTCAACTATGACCGCGTTGAGATAGACTGGTATAAAATTCAGTATGTCTCTGATTTACAACGACAACCTGACGGCACGTATGTCGGTGTCATCACCATTTTCCAGACATTTAAAGGATATGACGCCGAGGGAAAACTTGTGTATCAGGACACCACGAAGAAAGACATCACCGTTTATGTGAACCGCAAGGAGACACAAATCGGTGGGCGTTTGGTGGGATTCTGGGACGTTTTGCTCGGCGACATGCGCGTGAAAGAAACAACACTTAAATAAGGTATCTGCACTTAGGTGATGGGCAAGCGGGCGAAAATAATAGTGCCGGTGCTGATGCTGGCACTATCTTTTAAAGTCAACGCACAATCATTTGGCGACATAGGCGGAAGCCAAATGGATGAACGGGTCCTGTATGCCATGACAAAGCAAATGGGACAGTTTATACATCGCTTCAACTACGAGGAAAACAGCTACGGAAAGAAACTTTATCCCGACAACCCCGACTACCATAGTGCCAAGAAAAGACAAGAGACCTTGCCTTTGTTGTTTGACTTCGACAACCCGCGTACTAACGGCGCCCTCGGTGAGTATTTCATCGAAGACCTGACGAAAAACCACATACAGTACTTTGAATTTCTTGGGGGCGACTGGTTCTCGGAAGTGACTGCGAAATTCAAATGGAAAGGTAAAATCGTTGACATAAGCCTCATCATGGCCATCGAAAAAGAAGGTCTTGGCTCCAAATGGGTGATAACCAACGTGTTTTTCTCCGAGTTTCAGAAAATGTTCCCTCAAGGAGAAATGACTGAACGCGAGAAACACTTCCTTCATCCGATGAGCCATGAGCTCGACTTCATGAACATCTACAAGGCTTTCAACAACCCGCAAATCATTGAGTACTACGCCTCATCAGATTATACGACCGACTATCTCACCCTGTTTTTCTACGAAGTGAAACAAGGCAATCTGAAATTCGATCACGTGGATAAGGTGAAATTCCACGTCTTCCAGATAAAAAACTGGTATTTCGAGGTGTCGTGGTTTAACAGAAACGGCTATAATTCAGGATGGCTTATTTCCAACCTGATATACATAAGAGAAGAAGATAAATCATCATTGTTAAAACTATATCAACCTAAAAAATGAAGAAGTTATTTTTTATAGCAATCATGCTGTTCATCTGCCAAGGCGTTTTTGCACAGAAATCAGATCTTAGCCAAGCCGAGATTGAAGACTATTCAACCCAAATAAGAGAAATGTTGAGGTATCTTGAGGAGACCTTCTCCTTCATCGGAGACCCGGAGGCTTCAGCACAGGAAAAAGACATAATATTCAAGGAAAGCTACGCTAAGATATTCAAGAACGACCAGGTGCAGATTGAAGACGACCTTGACGACAACCGCAGCACGCTCATCAACAAAAACGTGCAGTCGTATCTGAAAGACATCGACTTTTTCTTTACTGACGTGAAATTCACCTTTTATATCAATGAGATAACGCCGCAGATTAGCGACAACGGCGACACATATTTTAAGGTGATGCTGCAAAGAAACATCGCCGGTCACAATATTCACGGCGACACCGTCAACAACACCTCCAACCGTTTCATCGAAATAAATATCGACCCGTTCAAGAAAGACATCAAGATAGCAAGCATCTACACGACAAAAATCAATGAGAGTGAGGAACTTAGGTCATGGTGGAACAGGATGACGTCGTCATGGAAATCGTATTTCGGCAAAGAGCAATTCATCTATGACACCATCGAGATGAGAAACATCATCCACATCTTCAACGACTCCATCGTCATCGTCAGCGACGACCTTGACGAGAGCACCATCGCCTGCGACATGACTGTACTTTACGACAAGTTGGCCGAGTTCACTCAAATCACCGACATCGACATCAAGGGCAACCAATACATACACTCGCTTGACCCGCTTTATGAGCTTTCGGAGATTCAGAACCTGAACTGCGCCAACACAGGCATCAACGACCTGTCGCCTATCAGAAACCTCAACAAAATATACAGTTTGGACATCAGCAACACTGATGTGACCGACATCTCCGGCTTGAAATACACCAACGACATGAAGGTGCTCAAAGCCGACAGTCTGCGCCTCACAAACATCGACATCATAGGATATTACCATAAGCTCACAAACCTCTCTTTGGCGGGTTCAACGGTAAAGGACATCAGGCCTCTGGAAACTTGCGAGGCGTTGACAAACCTCAACATTTCGGGTACCGATATCACTGAGCTTGACTCCGTTGTCCTCCCACAGTCGATTCTGTATCTCAACATGAGCAACACCGAGATTTTCGACCTCACGCCGATAGAAAACCTCGTCAATCTGAAGCTGCTCATCATCGACAACACTCTTGTGTCGGATTTGCGTCCTGTGGCAAATTTGACAAAACTCACTGAGTTACAATGCAGAAAAACCGGCGTTGACGACATCATGCCCCTTAAAGACATGCCAAACCTCGCGAGAATCTATTGCGACAACACCAACATCAACTCGCAGAAAGCCGCTGAGTTTCAGGACGTCAACCCTAAGATTGTGGTGATTTACGAGACCAGGGCTCTCCAGGAATGGTGGGACGGCCTTCAGATTTTCTGGAAACAAGTCTTCGCCAAACAGCTCAATTGCGACATCAACCCGGATCCGGAACAGCTTCACGCCATCATCAGCATGAAATCACTCACCTTGGAGCCTTTCTTCCAAGACGCGATACCTGTTGAACGGCTCACGAACCTTGAGCGTTTGGACATGGAGAACACCAAAATCGAAGACCTCACCCCTCTTCACGGACTTCATAATCTGAAATATCTCAACATCAAGAACACCAAGATTACAGACTTGACACCGATTGAGACACTCACTAACTTGGTGGAAATCAACATTGAAAACACGTATATCTCCAATCTGGAGGCCTTGCTCAACATGCCTTATCTCACCACGGTGATGGCCGACAACAGCAAGGTGAAGCCCGAACAGGTGTTCAATCTGAAAATAGCACAACCCAAGGTCACCATTATTTATCAGACATCAGCATTGAGAAAATGGTGGGGCAACATCGACCAAAGTTGGAAAGAAGTGTTCAAGTCAATAGTCGGCATCGACTCACATCCCACGTCCGACCAGCTTCATGCCGTGATATATCTTGAGGAAATCACCGTTGACTCGAGAATGGTCATCACGAGTCTCGAGACCTTGAAGAGCCTGAAATTTCTCAAGAAACTCACCATCAGAGACAACCACGTCACTGACCTCAGTCCTTTGAGTACCAAGAAGTTATTGAAGGAGCTTTATGTTGACGGCAACGCCATAACCGATTTGACGCCTTTAGCGGAGGTCACCACTTTGGAAGTGTTGTCGGTGGGCAGCACCAACATTCTCGACATCAATGTGGTGGAAAGCCTTGTGAACCTGCGTTCGCTGGATATTTCGAACACCTCCATCAAGAATCTGAAGGTCTTGTCGAAAGTAACGACGCTTGAGGAGCTGAACATCGCCAACACCGGCATCAAATCGCTAAGCCCTGTTGAGAATCTCAGGTCGTTGAAATACATCAAGGCGATTAACTCAAAGGTAAAGCTGAAGGACATCGAGGCTTTAAGAGCCAAGCGTCCTGACATAAACATTGTTTACCATTAGTAGAATCAGAGGATCCAAGTTATTGGAAACTCTCGTTCTTTCATAAACTCATTGGTTTTATCCTTGTCGTCGGCGAAACCGAGGAAGAATCCGCCGCCGCCCGAGCCGCATATTTTGATTTGGAAATGCACATCTTTACGTTTCAGCGCGAAGAGAGGCAACATATTGTCGGTTATCATAGGACGTAACATAACTGTCTGATAATAAGAGAGATGCGACAAATCGTCGAAGAAGGTGTCAACATCACCTGAGACTAATGAGTTGATGCAACGGCCAACGAAGGGATAGTAAAGCTCGTTGAAAGCCTTGAGATAACGTTCATTTTCGCGTTGCTGCTTGAAATAGTTCACGAGAGTCTTTGTATCGCTCTTTATCTTGCTGTCAATCAAGAAGATATGTATGTCATCCGGCAAAAAGCCATCATTTAAAATCTGCACTTTTTTGTCTTCGGTAAGTACGAAAGGCTTGCCGAGATAGCATTGCAGAGGGTCGAGTCCGGAGCTGCTGCCATGGAAACAGTTCTCCATGTCGCCGAGAAACTTTTTCAGCACGATCAGGTCATCGATTCCCTTTGATTTGAAACGGTCGTAAACAGCGGCTGTCAGTGCGCCCGAGCTGCCTACGCCATAGCCCGACGGGATGCACGAATCGAGGAATAGACCTTTTTTCAGCTCAGCCCTAAATTTCTCAATGTCAATATGTTCGGTGAAATAGTTGTCGCTTGCCAAATAGTTGGCGAAAGCGTGCAAACTGCGATTCGACGAGTAGTTTTTCTTGCCGTGGTTACGCCAGATGTAATCCCAGTGCGACTCTCCCGTGTAAAGCGGCATCAGCAAAGCGGGCGAACCGAAAATCATCGAATACTCACCAAAAAGGATGACTTTGCCATAATATTTCTTAATTTCCATATTATAGGTTTTATTATTTCACATTATTTTGGACAACATCGTCAATATATTGATTTTCATGACAATATTGCAATAAGTTATCTTTTATGAACTGTTTCGTTTGGATGTCGAAGGCATCGGGATAAAGCAGGTGCACATTAGGGCCGGCGTCGAGGGTGAAGCAAGCCGGGATGTTGGTCTCATGCCGCAACTCCATCACTTTTTCTATGATATTCAATGTGTTAGGCTCCATGAGTCTAAATGGCGGTGTTGATGTCGCCATCATCTCATGCAGTTGTAGTGCCTCTGTCTCGGCTATGTCGATAAACTCTTGAACGTCACCACTTTTGAGCACTTTCAGCAGCCGTTCGGTGTTGTGTCGCGCTGTAGCGTAGCGTTTCTCGGCGAGCGGATGTCCGTTCATGAGCGAGTGTCCGACACGAGAGGAGACGCTTTTTTCTTCGTTTGAGACTATCAGAATGCTGTCGTGATATGTCTTGAAGACAGGGTGAACCATATCGGCGAGCGGCACGGCATAATCGTCGGAACTGTCAGCTATTGAAGGTGTTTTGCCCCACAATGCCATCACGGGATATACCGAGCGAGCGGCACTTCCCGACGCCAAACGCGACAGAAACGACGCCTTGCGCATGTCTAAGGGCGTATCGTCATGCGCCACAATCTTTTCAATCTGCAAAAGACATAACACGAGCGCACTCATGGAAGCGGCACTGGAGGCTATGCCCGACGAATGCGGGAAAGAGTTGCCGCTCTCAATGATAAGGTCTAAACCTCTCAAAAAGCCAAAATATTGCCGGTTGGCGGCAAGATAATTCTCTATTTTCTCCTGAAACTTCGGCGATTCCTTGCCCTCAAAAAGAAACCGCACCGACAGATTTCCCGTTGAGTTGCCTTGAAACGCGACATGCGTCTCAGTGCGACAACGGCTCAAAGTGAAACTAATGGAAGGGTTGTTTGGCAGCTGGTTTCCGTGTTTGCCCCAGTACTTCACTATGGCGATATTTGATGGCGATATGGCTGATACTGATGAATTCTCTTTCATTTTGAAAAGTTTTAGTCCCAAACTGGACGCAAAATTACTAAAAATTATAATATCATAAGAACTTTTTCGTAATTTTGCAAGTTCAATAGCTTAAATATACATGAAAAAGATTCATATTTTTGCATTAATCATAGCTTTTACGGTTGTTTTGCCGTCGTGTTTCAACAAAAAAGCCGAAAACCGCAAGGACCGTTCTGTTGGCGGCACCTCTGAGATCTTGTTCGTGACACAAAACGACGAGCAGTGGAATGGTGTGATGGGACAGGCTGTCAGAGATTTTTTCGAGGAGGAGCAATACGGTCTCCCGCAGCCTGAGAAGACCTTCCGTGTGGCGCATCTCAACGTCAACGCGCTCAACGACATGTTCAAGAAACACCGCAATCTCATCATAGGCGAGATAGTCCCTGATTTACCCAATCCGATTATCGAGTCGCAGGACGATTGGACGTCAGCGCCGCAATATGCCATGAGAATCAAGGCGAGAGACGCCGAGTCATGGGTTAAAGTGTTTGATGGCAAGAAAGACGAGCTGAAGGCGATTTTCGCCAAGAACGAGCGGGCGCGTTTCATGGATTTCTTCCGTCCTATGGCGAACGCTCAAATCATGGAGACGCTGAGAAACACCTACGGATTCACCATGACGGTACCCGACGGCTATTACACGGCTGTCAACAAAGACTATTTCACATGGTTGCGAAGAGAAGAAGCCGACAAGAGTTTTGGCCTGATAATATGGCAGTTACCATACAAAGACACCGATGATTTCAGTGATGTCAAGATTATAAAAAGGTGTGACTCTGTCATGAAAAAATACATCCCGGGACCTGCCGACGGCAGTTTTATGACGCTTGACAAGGAGTTTGTGAAGCCCGTTTTCAGCGTAGTCCCTGATTTTCCGGCACTTTACGCGGTGGAGATGCGCGGGATGTGGAAAACCGAAGGTGAATTTATGGCGGGACCGTACGTCGCATATACCTTTGTCAACCCGCAGTCAAACAGAATCACCACGGCGATGGGATTCATTTATTATCCGAACAAGGCGAAACGCGATTTGTTGAGACAGGTTGAGACAGTCCTTTGGAGCTTAAAGTTTTAGTTTCTGACCCACTTGCAGGACATCGCTCTTAAGATTGTTTTTCTTTTTGATATAGTCAACGGTGACGTGGTATTTCGATGCTATTTTCGACAGGCTGTCGCCCGATTTCACGGTGTAGATAGTATCGCCATTAGCGTTATTCTTTGACGTATTTGTCTGGTTCTCAGGCGGATACACTATAAGTTTTTGTCCGATAGTGATAGTGTTCGACGTCAGGTTGTTCCATTTCTTGAGGTCGGTGACCGTGCATTTGTACTTTTGCGCAATCTTTCCGAGTGTCTCGCCCGACTTCACCACGTGAATGGTCTGTGTTGTCGAGCGTTCGACAGGTTTAGCGTTGCCTGCCTGAGCCATAGGTGCTCCAGAGCTGTAAACGATGAGCTTCTGCCCTATCCTGAGGTTGTCTGATGTGAGGTTGTTCCACGACTTCAGCTGTTTCACTCCCACATGATATTTCTTTGCGATGCCGCTCAACGTCTCACCTTTTTTGACGACATGCACGCTACGGTCGGAGATTTGTTTTATCTGTTCCTGCATCTTCTCTTTGTCGATGCCGCTCTTTGTCTTGAATGCGTACAGTTCCTTCTCATGATCGATATAATCATTGATATATTTCTCAGGAATGCGCAGTGCCAACGGATTTTTCTCTGTCGCCGGTATTATCGACTTAGTATATTGAGGATTGAAGAATCTCAGGTCTTCCATCGGGATGTTAAGCATCTCGTTAAGTTGTTCAAAATGAAGGAAATCGTGCACTGTGACGGTGTCAATGCCGTTTTTTATGATGCCCGGGTCGAGCGGACAGATATTGTGTTCGGCGGGATAATTCATCACATAGTTGACCGCGATGAATGCCGGCACGTAACCGCGGGTCTCACGAGGCAGATAAGGCCATATCGCCCAGTAATTCTTGATTCCTCCGGCGCGTCGGATGGCTTTTTTCACGTTGCCGGCACCGGAGTTATATGCAGCCAATGCAAGAAACCAGTCACCAAACATGTTGTAAAGGTCATTGAGGTGCCGGCATGCTGCTTCCGTTGACTTCAGAGGGTCGTAACGGTCGTCAACGAGAGTGGTGACATTGAGTTTATACACTTTTCCGGTGGCGTACATGAACTGCCAAAGGCCTTTCGCCCCCGCCCACGAGCCGGCCCGAGGGTTGAGTGCCGACTCCACAACAGCTAAATATTTCAGCTCAAGAGGCATGTTGTATTTGTCCAAAGTCTGCTCAAAAAGAGGGAAATAAACATCCGCCAAGCCTAAGATTCGCTCGGTTTTATCGCGCTTCTGCACCGCATAGACGTCGATGAATGACTTCACATGCTTGTTGTAAACCAACTCAATGGTAGTGTTGCGGTTCAACTCCTCGATACGTTGTGCGTAAATGCTGTCGGGATATGTCGGGATATATCCCGGAGGATAATTGCAAGTGTTGACGAGACTGTTTTCAAAATAAGGGATAACTTTAAGAGTGTCAATCATTTCCAACATATCAACAGACTCATCGACTATGCCTTTCCCGGAGTTTTCATCATCAAACATCCTTTGAATCTGCTCCTGGATGCTGTCGGGAAGCTCAGGATTTATTGAATCCAAGGTCAGAGTGTCATCAAGGATTGAGGTGTCGATGGAATCATTAAAAATGCGCTCGTTAACGATAATGGTGTCGTTTATAGAGTCACCGACATGTGCAAACGTCAAGAGAATCAATAAAATGTAGCTCATTTCCTATATTTTTGACTGCAAAATTACAAAAAAATTCAATAAAATTAACGCATATATTCAACAAATAAGTATCTTTGCAAGTTAATTTTTAAGACAGATATTCAAAAATGAAAAGAGTTTTATTATGTTTGTTTACGTTTGCCTTGTGCGTGAGCATAAGAGTGAACGCCCAGGAGCAGAACACTCCTGATTGGAAAAGATGGCATTATCTCTCTGAGGAAGAGATGCATACGCCTGTCAGAAGCATGAATTTTGTAGAGACCGACCCGCCGGCGGGCGAGCCGCGTTTTGTCGGGGAATTTGAGCCTATGCAAGGTGTCACAATACGTTATCCTCTCGGCATCCCTACAAGTTTGGTGGCGCAATTCTCGAACAACTGCCATGTTTATTGCATCGTTTCGACATCGCAACAAAACAGCGCGCAAAACAGCTTCCAGAACGCCGGTGTCAATATGAGCAACGTCACTTTTGTGAACGCACCCACCGATTCATACTGGGTTCGCGACTACGGACCGTGGTACATCTTTGAAGACCGCGACCCCGCCATCGTTGATAACATCTACAACCGTCCGCGTCCTAACGACGACAACATCTCAGGAGTGTTTGCCAACTTCTGGAACATCCCGATGTACGGCATGAACCTGCAGCACACCGGCGGCAACATGATGGAAGACGGCCGTGGCCACGGAGTGAGCGACAACCTCGTCTTTCAGGAGAACAACTATAACGAGACCAACGTGCGCAACAAAATGCGCGACTATCTCGGCATCGACCCTTATCATGTGACCATCGACCCGCAAGGCGACTATATAGCTCACGTCGATTGCTGGGGAAAATACCTCGCTCCCGACAAAATTTTAATCGCGCAGCTGCCACAGAGCAACTCACATTACGCTGATTATGAGTCAGTTGCGGAATATTTCGCTAATACAAACTGCTGCTGGGGATATCCTTACCACGTTTATCGTGTGCAGGAGCCGGGCGGATATACCCTCGCCCCTTTCACTAACAGCCTGATTCTCAACAAGACAGTATATGTCCCGTTAGGCTCACAGTCATCATACAACGACCAGGCGTTGGCTGTTTATCAGGAAGCCATGCCGGGTTATGAAATCGTTGGTGTTTACAACAACGACTACAGTATCAGCTGGGAGAACACCGACGCCCTGCACTGCCGCGCACGTGGCATCATGGACTTCGACATGCTCTTCGTTGACCATCGTGATGTTTATCATGGAGAAGAAGAATGGCAAGCCGAGTATCCTGTGGTGAGTAAGTTCATCGCCTACAGCGGTCAGGACTTGAAGCAAGACTCTCTCCTCGTTTTTTATAGCATCAACGGCGGCGCTTATCAGGTGGCACACATGATGGCTACCGGTGAGCCCGACGAGTATGTCGGCAGCATTACCGGTTATCAAGGCGGAGATGAGATTGACTATTACGTGTTTGGTGCCGATGAATCGGGTCACCGCTACACACAGCCGGTGTTTGCAGAGTTGGATCCACACCATTTCACTGTTGGCACTCACAGCCCATCAAACGATTTGGTGGTCTCTCCTTCAACCGTGTGTGTGGTAAACGACTGGGAAGAATTTCCTTTCTACATCACCAATGAGACCTCAGCTGATGTCGTGATTGAGAGCTATGACGTCATTTATGATTTTGGAAATAATAAATATTTGGAAATCAACGATGGTGTCACACTTCCATATACATTAACCTCGGGTAGCACGCTTGAAGTTAACGTTGCTCTTGCAACTATTCCGATTCTTCCTAAAGGTGATAAAGGTTATGTCGAAGCACAGATTGACATCAACACATCATTAGGTACACGAACCATTATGGTTAAAGTGCTGGATAAGGCTATCGACTGTGGATTGTACACCTTAGAAACAGTCTATTTTATGGATGAGCCGACTATGGTGGTTGGTGTGACCAACGGCAATACCGGAACCCAGACACCTATTGTGATTACTGAGGTGTATGAGCCTACAAGTGCCGCACATCCTGATACACAATATTTAGCCTTAGATTTCCCTGAACTGCCTTATACTTTAGCACCCGGTGAACACTTTTTGGTGAATGCCGCTATCAATCCTGATATAAACAGAGATGAAGCAGTAACATCTATTTGCGTCAAATCGGATGATGGTGACATTACCCTTACTATTTATATTGATAGCTCATTGCTGAGTATTGATGAGATTTCGGCTGAGACCAAGGTGTATCCTAACCCGATGAGCGATGTCTTGCACATAGAAAGCAATAACGTTAAGGAAGTTGCGATCTTCAACGCTGTCGGACAGCAGGTTTTGTTTATCGATAATACGAATGAAATCAACGTTGAAAGCTTAAACGAGGGCTTGTACTTCGTGAAGATTAGCGACAAGAGCGGAAACAGCGTGGTTAAGAAGATAGTGAAGAGATAAGCATGTTATCTGTTAAGGCATTCATTTTCAACTTCATACAAGTAAACACCTATATTGTTTACAACGAAGACAAAGAATGTGTGGTTATTGATGCAGGCAATGTTGAGAGGTTTGAGGACGAACAGATTCTGAATTACATCGACAGAAACGGACTTAAGCCTCTCATGTTGCTCAACACCCACTCGCACATCGACCATGTGATGGGCAACAAGGTGCTTGCCGATAGGTACCATGTCCGGCTGGCAAGCAGTCCGATTGAGAAGCCATATTACGACAAGGTGTGGGCTTATGCGGCGGCGTTTGGCATCAATTTCACACAAGACAGATGTCTCATCCCCACCATTGACCTCGCCGACGGTGAGATTATCAAGATTGGCGACGACGAGCTGAAGGTGTTGTACACGCCGGGTCATGCCCCCGGACATGTGTGTTTCTACGATGAGAAAGACGGCATTGTTTTTACCGGCGACACTTTGTTTTACAGAGGCATAGGGCGTTGCGACCTTTTAGGGGGCGACTACCGGCAGATTGAGAAGAGCCTTCAGGAAGTGCTTTACCGGCTTCCTGACGACACTATGGTGTATTGCGGACACGGCCCGATGACGAGAATTGGTGACGAGAAGAGAAACAATCCGGAAGTGACAGGCAAGAGTTGAGGGTTAAAATTTGCAGAGTGAAGATGTAAAATGCCATGAACAACATCTGGAAGCAATTTGGAAACACCCTAATGGATTATGCCATGGTGGCATCGCTGTTCCCTAATCACAAGTGCAAGCACAACAAGGTGAGCGCACTTGAAAAGAAGGGGGACATCATCAGGTTGAAGCAGGGTTTGTATGTGCCGAATCCAGAATTGTCCGGGAGGCAATTGTCGTTGTTCATCATAGGCAACAACTTGTATGGACCATCGTATATTTCTATGCAATCGGCATTGAGGTATTATGGCTTGATTCCGAAACAGGTGTTTACAATATGCTCGATGACAATGAAGCGAAGCCAAATGTTTCATAACGAATTGACTTGATTTGAATATGTTCATATTGATAAGGAAGTCTTTCCAATTGGTGTTAGGATAGAAACGTCGGATGACGGTACGTCTTTTCTTATTGCGACGCCAGAAAAGGCTTTATGCGATTTGATTTCGAATATCCCGTACCTGAATCTTCGTTATAAAAAGGAAATTTTGACATGGCTTGAGGAAGATATTCGTTTCGATATGGATGAATTGTTTAAGTTTGACACGAGTATTATGAGAGAATATTCTAAGGTTGGCAAGAAAAAGAATATGATTAATCAGATTATTAAAATCATTGAGGGATGAGTGGCTCGCCATCGACAAGCCGTAACGCAGTCTGAGGTTTAAAAAGGCAACTATGAATATACTTTACAACAAAATACTCTCAAAACAAGACCCTTCTCAGGTGGAAGGTCTCTCACGCTTCTTCAAGACCGGCCCCGGACAATACGGCGAAGGCGACAAGTTCCTCGGAATCAAGGTGCCGACAGTGCGCAAAGTGGTGAAAAACCAATGGAAAAACTGCTCTTTCGAGGACTTGCAAGAGTGCCTCGGCTCAGAGTATCATGAGATGAGACTCGCGGCACTGCTTTCTTTGGTGCAGATTTTCAAACACGCCAAGAAAGACAAGGCTTTGCAACAAAAATGTATCGACTTATATCTCGCTAATACTCAATATGTTAACAATTGGGACTTGGTTGATCTCTCGTGTTACGAGCTACTCGGTGTTTGGCTACTCGATAAAGACCGTACCTTGCTTTACGACCTCGCACGCGATGGGAAAACCATCTGGGAACAACGCATCGGCATGGTGAGTACGATGACTTTTCTGCGTCATGGCGAACTTGACGACACCTATAATATCGCCGAGATATTTTTAGAGAAACCGCAGCCGCTTCACGACCTTCTGCAAAAAGCTGTGGGCTGGCTGCTGCGTGAAGCCGGCAAACGTGACGAGCAACGCTTAAAACAATGGTTGTCAACACGTCATAAGACCATGCCCCGCACTATGCTGCGTTATGCTATAGAGAAATTTTCGGAAGAGGAGCGGAAATATTACCTTGAAAAGTAAGGAGGAGAAAAACAACTACTTTTTCTCGTAAAAGTGCATGTCGATGATGTATTTGTAAACGTCTTTGGGCATGAAATATCTCACGTCTTTGCCCTCAGCGATGGCGTCTCTGATAAACGTCGATGACACCTCAATTTCCGGCGCCTCCACGACCTTCACCGACGGATGATTTGCCAACTCATTGCTGTTGTAGCCTTTACGAGGATAAACAAGCAGATGGTGATACTTCAGAATCATCTCGTAGTTTTTCCATTTGGGGAAACTTTCGAGGCTGTCCATGCCACATATGAGGTAAAAATCGGTGTTCGGATGACGTTCCTGCAGTCTCGTCAGGGTGTCGATGGTATATGACGGCTGCGGCATGTAGAACTCGATGTCGCACACCTGGAAACGCTCGTCGTCTTTTATCGCCATCTCCACCATATACAGGCGATGACGGTCGGCAAGCAGCGATTTCTTGTCCTTGAACGGGTTCTGCGGCGACACCACAAACCATATCTCATCCATGTCACCGTATTCCGCCAGATAGTTGGCGAGCATCAGGTGGCCGTTGTGAATCGGGTTGAACGACCCAAAGAACAAACCGACTTTCGTTTTCATAGTCTTTAGTTTTTAGTCTTTAGTCTTTAGTTTTTAGTCATTAGTCGTCAGCAATCAATACTAAAGACTAACGACTATAAAATATTAAACAATTGTTCCTTAATCTTCTCCAGTTCATCCTTCATTTTCACCACAAGTCGCTGAATGTCAGCGTCGTTGGCTTTTGAGCCGAGGGTGTTTATCTCGCGTCCCATCTCCTGCGCGATGAAACCGAGTTTCTTGCCTGCGCCTTCCTCGTCGATGCTTTCCTTGAAATAGTCGCAGTGTTTGCGGAGGCGCACCTTCTCCTCGGTGATGTCGAGTTTCTCAAGATAGAAAATCAGCTCCTGCTCGAAGCGGTTTTCATCGTATTCGCCGCTTGTGAGCTCTTGTAAGTTCTTGAGCAGCTTGCCTTTAATAATCTCGTGACGGTTTTTCTCGAAAGGCTCCACCTCGCCAAGATAGCCGAGAATCAGCTCGACACGCTTAAGCAAATCTTTTTTCAGAATTTCGCCTTCCCTGACTCTGAAGTCGTCAGTCATTTCAAGGGCTTTCAGTAATGTTTCCATTATCTTTGCAAGGAAATCATCATCAAAATCTTGCTCCGGCGACACGAAAATACCCGGCATGCGGAACACTATCGCTGCCACGTCCTTCGACTCCGGGATGTTGTATTCCTTTGAGATGCTGCTGATTTGCTCAAGATACGATGCGACAACCTCTTTCTCGATATGGGTGTTTTGCGCCACGTCGGTATTGGTAATCGTCATCACGACATCGATTTTTCCGCGTTGGAGGCGTGCCGCAATCTCGTTGCGATAGTCGAATTCATTGGCTTTCAGCTCTTGCGGAAGCTTTAGAATAAGGTCTAACTGCTTGCTGTTCAGCGTTTTAATCTCAACAGAAATATTGTTGCTCTTATAAAGTTGCTCGGCCTTGCCGTAGCCTGTCATCGAACGAATCATCTTGTTTAAATTTTTGCAAAAATACTAAAAAATGCAGATAATTCGGAAAATTCAAAAAAAACATATTCAAATGTAGAAGTCATGAAACTTTTTATTATTTTTGCAAATGGAATTCAAAAAGTAAGATTTATGGGACAATTAGCGTTCTTAAAAATGTTTTTGATTGTGGCCATACCTCTCGATGTGAATGACAACAGAAAGCATATTCACATATTTAAGAAAGGGCAGAGACATCGCAATTCATTGGCTAAGATTTGGATAGAATCCAATGGCGAGAAATGTATAGAAATTGCATATTCCAAGCTGTCTGAAAAGGATAACAAGATGATAATTGATGCTCTTAATGATAGATTTTATTATAAAGCAGGTTGAAAAAACATTTAAAGGCGAAAAAACGAAGATGAAGAATCTTGAAAAATAGGAGATTAAATGATGTGTAAAATGGAGAATGTAAACGTTGGAATAAAAGATATGGATTTCACATCACGCAGAGGGAAGATGGTGGTTCGTTTGACCGATGGGAGAGAGGTGACAGTTCCGGTGTCTTTTTTCCCAGATATAAAAAATCTTCCTTTAAGGGAAAGAGAGCAATGGATAGTCCTTGATGATCAGTATTTTACGTTTGAACACATGACGAAGGTGTATTCGATTGTTGATTTAATGAAAATATCGTAGAAGAAATTGTAAGGTTTAAAATTTAAAATAACTTAAAAAAATCAAGTTTTTATGTCAGAAAAAAAGACTTCTCAAGATTTCATGGAAATGGAAGCCCAGTACGGTGCTCACAACTATCACCCGCTTCCGGTAGTCCTCGCCAAAGGTAAAGGCGCAAAGGTTTGGGACGTTGAAGGAAAAGAGTATTACGATTTTTTGTCGGCTTATTCGGCTGTCAACCAGGGACACTGCCATCCGGCAATCCTCAAGGCGATGTATGAACAGGCTGAGCGTCTTACACTTAGCTCACGTGCATTCTACAACGACGCCCTTGGTCCGTGGGAGAAATACGTCACCGAATATTTCGGTTACGACAAGGTTTTGCCGATGAACACCGGTGCCGAGGCTGACGAGACGGCTCTGAAGCTCGCGCGTCGCTGGGGCACGGTGTGCAAGGGCATCCCGAATGACGAGACGACTATAGTGTGCTGCGAGGGCAACTTCCACGGCCGCACCATCACCATCATCACCATGTCGAACGACCCCGACTCGTATGCCAACTACGGTCCGCTGACACCCGGTTTCATCCGCATCCCTTACAACGACCCTGACGCATTGGAGAAGGTTCTCGCAAAGGACGGCAAGAAGATTGCCGGTTTCCTGTTGGAGCCAATCCAGGGTGAGGCTGGCGTTTATGTCCCGGATGAGGGTTATCTGAAGAAATGCTACGACATCTGCAAGAAATACAATGTGTTATTCATGGCCGACGAGGTGCAGTGCGGTATCGCGCGTACAGGCAAGATGCTCGCCTGCGACCACGAAGGCGTGCGTCCCGACATCCTTATCTTGGGTAAGGCTCTCGGCGGCGGCGTGGTGCCTGTGTCGGCAGTGCTTTGCGACGACTACATCATGATGAACATCAAACCGGGCGAGCACGGCTCAACATTCGGAGGCAACCCGGTGGCGGCAAGAGTGTCAATGGCAGCTCTGCAGGTCATCAAAGACGAACACCTGATGGAGAATGCTGAACGTCTTGGTAAGATTTTCCGTGAGGAGGTGATGAAAATCAACCATCCGATGGTTCAGAAAGTGCGTGGCAAAGGCTTGCTAAACGCGATGATTATCAAGCCTATGAATGGCAAAGAGGCATGGGATGTGTGCCTGAAGATGCGCGACAACGGCGTCCTCGCCAAGCCGACACACCAGCACATCATCCGCTTCGCACCACCATTAGTGATCACCGAAGCCGAACTCATGGACGCTATCGAGAGAATCAAGAAGTCGATAATGTCGTTCTAAAGTTTTTTGAAATAATAAAGTTGGCGGCAAGCTTTGCTTGCCGCCAACTTTTTGCTTAATCTTGAATGTGACAGATAACACAAGCATACCCCGTTGATCTACAACCATTCATTGTACTCCAACAAGTGCCATGTCTGTCATAATACTTGTATTTACAACAAACTCCATCGTCTTCACAATAATAAGGTTGCTCACCTTTACAAGTAATTTTGAATTCATCTTTGGCATGAATGTTTTTTTGAGCACCTTTATATGTGTTATAATTAACTTCACCGACCAATTCTTTAACTTCATTGTCAGACAATTGGCGTCCGTTTAATAAAAGTTTGTCACCATCACGTTTCATATAACCACCCGTCTTCGGTTTGTTTACATTAGATTGTTGATTTGTTTGATATGGCTTCACAGATTTCTCAACAGACTCCACTGAAAACTTTTCAACTTCTCCATTCTGATAATTGATACTCATTACATCGGCTATATTTATCGAATATGTTGGACCATCTTGATTTGACCATTTCTTGTACTTGATGTTTGTGTCATTTATTTCAAGAACTTTACTAAGAATGGTTGTGTTGTCTTTTTTGACAATTACGTCTTGGGCGATTAGTTTAGCCGTCGTAAGAGACAGTAATAACAATGAAAGAATAAAAAGTTTTTTCATTTTGATAATCCCTTGTTCGTGTCGGGCGCAACGATGTACGGTCAACTCCCTGTACCGTGATTTATAATTAGTAGTTTGAAAACATAAAAGAAAAGCGCGGGAGTCAGTCCTGTTGCCTATCCCGCTATTAAGGCTCTCGCATTGCCTACCATCCGAGGATAAGCAACGCCGAAGCACGCATAATGTATATACATAAATGTATAAACCACCCATAGACCTATTATGCTTCCTGAGCCTGTCAACATGCTTCCTAATGCTGCATCAGTCGATTACGATAAATCGTTTTGTGACGGTTTTGCCATTATGGTCGGATATGCTAAGAAGATACAGACCGTCGGGTATATCCGAAACACAGATTTCGTTGGTGTTATAGATGGTTTTGATGAGTTGACCTCGCACATCATAAATCTGTAACTCAGCGACAGTTGTTCCATCAATACTAATTATATTATTTGATGGATTAGGCCAAACTGTAATTCTTGTATTACAAGTTGATTCATCAATGTTGTCATACTTATTGCAGTAAACAATATTATATGACTTTGAAACATCATTATCGCTATAAACAGCTATTATATGATATTGGGATGGTTCACTGCCCGATGAAGTATCTGTGTATTCTGTTTCCGTTATCAATGATTGACTGATGAGCGCTTCCCCTTTATAAACCTGGTAACCTATAAGCTCTTCTCCTGGTTTTAATTGTGGCTCACTCCATCGGAGAGTTACACTGGTTCCATCGCAATCCACAATCTCACAATCCATCACCGGTGTGTGGTGATTAAACCATTCGTGTGTAAAATGATGGAAATATGTGGTTACCAGAGTGTCGCCATAAGCCCTATAATAATCAACCCACATTTTACCGCCGTAATCCAAAAGCATTGATGCTTCTCTTGTTATGGAGTAAAAAACACCTGACTCGCGGTCGGCTGCAAATTCCCAATATCTCGATGAAAGCATTCCTTCGGTTATCGAGTCGACGGTTATCAAAGGCCTGAAAGTATGACCGTAATCAGAACTGAAAAACACCGTATATGAAGTCATGTCATAAGATCTTTGATGGATGTATAGTTCTCCATCTGTGGCTCCCGCCGTCATTTCAAAATGGTTAAACTGGGGTAAATAAGTTGTATCTGCTGTTTGGTTGAAATCAAGAGAATGGGTAAGATATAGTTCCCAGTCATCGGTGTATGATAGATTGAAAAACTCACCACTGTGCAATCCCGCAACACTGTATGAATCAATAAACGGGATATTTACGATCTCAAAAGTTTCACCGTAGTCGTAACTGATACGCATGCCCTCATCGGGGTTTCTTTCGAGAACAGTTCCTGGCTCGTTTTTAAAAACCCAGTATCCGTTCATCAAGTTGGTTGTGGAATTTGTTGGATCCCATGTTCGTCCGTAATCCATTGTTCTATACAACTTATCGTCGTGGTTATACACGATACCGGGCGTGCAGTCTGGGATTATGTCTCCAACGTTCATAACATTAGTTGAATTGGTATTGTAGATGTATGGCAGTTCAACATTTTTCCATGTTCGGTAAAATGAGCAAAACACCTGATGCTTTCATACGATGGTGTAAGCCATCCTGTGTAAGAATAGAATTCTCCAGATGCTTGTATAATGCTCCCAAAAATTTAAACCAAAGGTTAAAGTGGTTATCTTTGCACAAACGAAAGGGAAAAAAGATGACCAACACGAAGACAAGGAGCCGCCGGAAGTTCACGGCGGAGTTCAAGGCGAAAGTCGCCATGGAAGCACTACAAGAGAAACTGACATTGAGTGAGTTGAGCAAGAAGTACGAAGTCCATCCCAATCTAATCACGAAATGGAAGAACCAGCTGAAAGAGCAAAGCACAAGCGTTTTCAAGGAACGCGGAGAGGCCACAGACGACGCCAAGGACAAGCTCATAGAGCAGCTGTACAAGACCATCGGGTCGCTGACGATGGACGTGGAGTTCCTAAAAAAAAAGCTGTCGCTATGAGCAAGGAAGAACGCAAGTCCATGGTTTCCAAGGATGAGAAACTGAGCATCCGCCAGCAATGCGCGCTGCTCGGTCTGTGCCGTACCTCATTGTACTACACTGCATCGGAGGAGACGGCGGAGAACCTGGAAATCATGCGCCTACTGGACAGGCAATATGCCATCACGCCGTTCTACGGCCAGCGCCGCCTTCAGGCTTGGCTCGCGGAGAATGGATACCCGGTGAACATCAAGCGTCTGCGGAGGCTGATGGGGCTGGTTCGGTGGAGGACACTGTTTCCGGAACACCGCACGACAGTCGCCGACAAGAAGGCATACAAGTACCCGTACCTGCTGAAAGGCCTCGACATAGACCACCGCAACCAAATCTGGGAGCTTGACATCAGCTACATCCCGATGCGTCGCGGCTACATGTACCTG